>OHNO01000272.1_pt1 | contig 31361 bp, 32 predicted proteins | sample 1569521 | NCBI WGS metagenome assembly OHNO01 (sample SAMEA3879604, study PRJEB24766) | human gut metagenome | biome: human-associated habitat; feature: feces | place: USA | collected 1985/1987
GTTGTGTTCCCATCGTCAGGGGGCGTGGCAAATATGACGAACCATCCAAACAGAATTGCAGCAGCCGTACCGGACGGTATCCAGCGGCAACCGCCGCCCTTATCTTTCGATACGGCTGCTTTTTAACCATAGAGTAAAAACAATTTTTGAACGGAGGTGCGTCTTTATGACCAAACAGACAACCCCGACAAGCTCCTACAAAGAGGTGCGGATCGGGAAAACAATTTATCGCGTCACCAGCTTTTTTTCGGGAGAAAAGGACCTGGGAAAGACACTGGAACAGCTGGCAGTCAGACGCGCCATGTCGGAAGCCATTCCAGCTGCCAGCGGTTCCAAATAACAGAAAGCCTCGCGGCCTGCCGTATCATTGCGCGGCGGTGGATTCTCCGGTAAGATATTCATGCAGGGTAAAACCTGCGGAGCCATTTTGCCGCACGAGGTATGGATTCTGAGATGGTCGGGAGGTAAAAGAAAGATGATGGATACAACATACAACGTGGGCATCTACTGCCGGTTAAGCAACGACGATGAACGTGACGGGGAATCGGTCAGCATTGAGAACCAGAAGCTGCTGCTTCAAAACTATGTCAGGCAGCGCGGCTGGAATGAGGTCGATGTCTATATCGACGACGGATACTCCGGCACGAACTTCAACCGCCCAGGCGTCAGGCGGTTAATCGAGGACGCAAAGGCAAAGCGGATCAATGTGATTCTGGTGAAGGACCTTTCCCGTTTTGGCCGCAACTACATCGAATTTGGGCAATATACGGATTACCTGTTCCCCTCTCTTGGGTGCCGGTTCATCGCGCTGAACAACGGCATTGACACCATGAGCGACAACGGAAGCACCGATGTCATGTGCTTTTTGAACTTATTTAATGAATTTTACAGCCGGGACACCAGCAAGAAGGTCAAGGCGGTCAAGAGAGCCTGTGCCGAAAACGGAAAATTCATGGGGACCTACCCCGCCTATGGCTACCGGCGCGACCCGCTGGATAAGCACCATCTGGTGATTGACGAGGAAACCGCGCCGGTTGTGCGCCGTATCTTTGAAATGCGGGCATCAGGCATGGGATTTCACGCCATCGCGGTGGCGCTCAATGAAGAAGGGATTCAGCCGCCCGGTGTGCTGTACTACCAGCGCAAGGGCCAGAGCGACCCCCGCAGGGTCAACCACAAATGGGCTGACCAGACGGTAAAAAACATGGTCCGCAACGAGGTCTACATCGGGAACATGGTACAGGGCAAAAGCGGCACACTCTCCTATAAATCCCGCAAGCTCGTCAATAAATCGGAGGACGAGTGGATTCGGGTGGAGGGGACCCACGAGGCCATTATTTCGCGGGAACTGTGGGATACCGTAGCCAGTATCGGCAAAAAGAAGGTGCGGAAAAGCGCCCCGTCCGATGGCTGCAAGAGCATCTTCACCGGACTTGTGTACTGCGCCGACTGCGGTTTCAAAATGCGGAACCACATCGAAAAATTCACCTATAAGGATGGCAGGCCGGGACGGTACAGCTCTTTCATCTGCGGCAACTACTCCCGCAGCGGAAGGGGCGCGTGTACCATCCACACCATCTATGAAACGGTGCTGACCCAGCTGGTATTGGAGGACATCCGGGAAAAGGCCCGCTTTGCGGAATATGACCCGGACCGGCTGATGGGCGAGATTCTCCGGCTGAAGGAGAAGGAATCCCACACCCGGCTTTTCTCCTATGAGCAGGAATTAAAATCCTCCTTAGCCCGTATTTCCGATTTGGAGCGCCTGATGCAGAATCTCTACGAGGACAAATGCACCGGCTCCATCCCGCAGACGGTATTTCAGACCCTGATGCAGAAATATGAAGCGGAACGGGCAGAAAAGGCGGAGGCAGTCCCGGAACTGGAAAGGAAAGTCCGGGCGCACCTGGAAAACCAGGTGGATACCGACCGCTGGCTGGAAATTATCCGGCGCTATACCGAAATCTCGGAACTGGACGAAACCATTCTCTTTGAACTGGTAGACCGGATCGAGGTTGGCGATACCCAGAAGGTCAACGGGCAGCGGATTTGTGAGGTCAAGGTCTACTACCGCTATGTCGGGAATGTGGACGGGGCGCTGGCACAGGAAAGGGGGCAGGATTATGGCGAAGCAATATAAAGTCGGTATCTACTGCCGCCTGAGTGTGGATGACGCCTCCAATTCCGCAAAAGCGAAGGGCTATATCCCCAGCGATGAATCGGTGAGCATTGAGAACCAATATGAAATCCTCTCCAAATTCGTCATGCTCAACGGCTGGATCGAGGTCAAGACCTATCAGGACGATGGGTACAGCGGCGGCAATTTTCAGCGGCCCGGATTTTTGGAAATGCTGGAGGACGCAAGGCATGGCCTGATTAACCTGATTCTGGTAAAGGACCTTTCCCGTTTAGGCAGGGATTTTGTGGAGGTGGGCCGTTATACGGATGTCATTTTCCCGTCCCTCGGATGCCGGTTCGTATCGGTTCTGGACTGCCTGGACAGCGAGGGGGACAACACCGATATGCTGCACTTCCGCAGTCTGATGAATGACTACCATCTCAAGGACCTGTCCAGCAAGGTCAAGTCGGTGCTTCATGCCAAGAAGAAAAGCGGCCAGTATCTTGCCGCCTACGCTCCCTACGGATACCGCAAGAGCGAGGAGGACAGACACAAGCTGGTCATTGACGGGGAATCCGCCGCTGTTGTGCGGCAGATATTCCAGATGCGTCAGTCCGGCATGGCCTATGGGAAAATCGCCGCCGCCCTGAATGAGAAAGGGATTCTCTCTCCCCGCTGGTACTGGGCGGTCCATTACGGAAATGGCAGCTGCAAGTATTCCCGGCTGTGGGCTTACGCAACCGTCCGAAGCCTTCTGAACGATGATGTTTATGCCGGTACACTCACACAGAACTGCACCGGTTCCCGTTCCTATAAGGATAAGACCATGATAAGGAAACCGGAATCGGAATGGATTTCCCATGAGGGCGCGCACGAGGCAATTATCGGGCCGGAGCTGTGGGAGGCTGTCCAGAAAATCAATCAGGCGGCGAAACAGATTTCCGCTAACAATACGCCGCCCCAAGCATCTCTGTTTACCGGAAAGCTGGTCTGCGCGGACTGCGGGCATCCTCTGGTTGCCGCCCGCGAAACACAGCGCCGGAAAAATGGCACTGTCAAGCACTATACTTCTTATTTCTGCTCCCGGTTTGCCACTACCGGACATAGCATCTGCTCCTGGCACCGGATTTTTGAGATCAGCTTGAAAAACCTGGTGCTGAGTGAAATCCGGGCGCATGGAAAAGCGGTTGCAGCCGATGAAGCCGCTGTACTGGATAAGCTGAAACAGCACATCCAATCCGCAAGCGCCGCTCAACAGGAGGACAGCCGACAGGAAATCAGCCGTTTGCGGCGGCGTTTGGAGGAGCTGGAACAGATCACCGCAAAACTTTATGAAGATAAGGTAAGGGAGGCAATCAGCGGCGATTCCTTCTCGGTTCTGATTCAAAAGAACGAGCAGGAACGCATCCAGAAATCGGAACGCCTGGACAGTCTGTTAGCCGGGGAACGGAAAGCCCAGCAGGACATCGCCAATATCCACCAGTGGGCCGGAACCATCCGGCAGTATCTGGACTTGCAGGAACTGAACCGGGAAATCATTGAGGAATTGATTGACCGCATTGAAGTTGGAGAACGAACCGTCATAGACGGTCAAAGACACCAGGACATTAAAATCTACTACCGCTTTGTTGGGCTGGTGTGATTGGGCAAAAAAGCGCTTGACCGCATCAGCAGCCAGACGGAAACATTCTGTAACAGCAACGATATTTGATTGTTGCACACTGATTTGTCGAATTGGAGAGAAATTAGCAGTTTACCCCTCCCAAATGCCTCGTGTTCTTGATGATATTGCGGAAGGGCGTAAACTCGTTGTCGCCCTGAGTGCTGTCTACACCATCATTCACCGCAATAAAGTGAATATCATGTTCGGGAAACATGATCTCCGTATACATGCCGACTTGCAGATAATCACGTCCGAAACGTGACATATCCTTGATGATGACCCTCTTGACAAGGCCAGCCTCAATGTCTGCAATCATCTGCTGAAAGCCTGGGCGGTTGAAGGTCGTACCTGAGATGCCATCATCAACATAGAATTTGAAATTGCGGTATCCATGCTCACGGGCATACTTTTCCAGGATTTTTTTCTGAGACGAGATTTGTCAAGGGTGGATTCACCATAAATTATTGAACGCATCCTGTACTATACATTTGCATAGCACAGGATGCGTCCATAGATTATAAGACTCTTGACCTGTCGTTCCACGCAGCGAGATAGGCGAAGCTGGGCCAAAAACCGTCCCGGCGGAGAAGTGCTTGGGAAAGGCAGTCTTTTTCGGCGCAGTCAGGATGCAAAAGCAGACCGTACAATGTAATACCATATTCCAGGTCATCTTCTTCACTTTCCAGCATTTGCAGCATGGCCGAAAGTGGCGTTATACCGCTCCAGACCTGTATGGCCTTTTCATAAGCAGTATGATGCCCCACCGCCATATCCGGGCGGTAGTTGTTCAGAAGTGTCGACGCTTTCTCTGCATGGACTGCACTCAGCGTGTGCCAGTAAAGAACTGCAATGCCCATTTCCTCATCGCAGAGGGGCATGCAATTCTCAAAAGTCTCCATCGCCTGTGCATACCGCCCGACATAGTAATATGCCAAACCGATCCGATAGAGGCAGTCCAGTCTTTCCGCTCCCAAGGACATGCTTTTTTCAAAATCAGCGATGGCGGGATTACTTTGCAGTGTCGTCAGATACCGTCCCGCCCGTAGTCGGAGCAAGGGTAGATTTTCTGGCTCCAATTTTAGGCCCTCCGTATAGGCATCAATGGCCTCCCGGTAACGAAGCTGCCGGGAAAAAGCCTTCCCCAAAGCCAGAAATTTTTCTATGGAGTCCGGCAGAGCCTTTGCCTGTGTGACCGCCTCGGAATCGGGAATACCGGCGGGAAGATTGAGAATCTGACTTTCTATTCCGGCGTGTAGGGCATCAAACGGGTATTCCATCACAACCCCCTTGTATACGGACGATAGCAGGTAGAGCAGACGATTTCCCCGTTTTGAAGGTGGGCAAAGCTCTCGGCAAATCGTTCTCCGCACACGGAGCAGGTAACGGTCTTGAAGATCCGGGCCGCCTCCGGTACCGGTGCCGGGGCATCCTTCACGTCAAACATCTCGTGGAAATCCCCATCCATGAGCCACGCCAGCCGCTCCTCCTTGGTCTTGTCCGGTGTTGGGCGCAGGACAAGCCGGAAAGGCTTTCCGTCCGAACGCCGATAAAAGGAGAAAGCATTCTTTCCCTGTAGATTGAAAAGCAGATTGCCCTTTCCGACGGTACAGGACAGCAGCACCTGAATGGCATCCACGCCGCAGGCGTCGGTCTCGGCAATACACACGATCTCCTCGTCCTCGGATGTCCGGTCGCTCCCGAACAGTTCCCACGCATACAGGACGGCGCGGAAGCCGACCGCAAGACCGCCGCAGCCGTGACCGTGAAAAGTCACGCATTTATCCCACAGGCATTTCAACTCTGTTTGCATAATGTGACCTCCTATATATCCTGAATCGTGGCTTGCCTGTGCTCAAAATACAGGCTGATCAGATAAAACGACAACGATAGCAGCATGATGCACACACCCGGCGACAGCAAATACTCATATGCCTGCCGAAGAAAGGCACCCCGTTTATAGGCAAAGTTAATCATGGTGCCCCAAGTTGGATAATAAAGATCACCAAAACCGAGAAAGCTCAGCGTTGATTCCATCATGATGCAGCTATTAACGCCTAAAAGAAATCGGGAGAGCAGGACGTCATACAGGTTGGGAATAATGTGGTGCAGAATAATATGTCCATGGCTGTATCCCTGTATGACGCAGTTTTCGATAAATGGCTGGGCATTAAGGTGAATCACCTTGGCTCTCACGCTTCGGGCAGTGCCTACCCAGCTAAATGCGGCGATCAGCAGGATCAGATTCCGGCTGGAGCTGCCGAAGAAAGTGGCAAGTACGATCATGGTCACCAGCTTCGGCAGAAGTACGAAAATGTTGATAACACCATTCAGCGCTCCGCCAACAACGCCCTTTCCAGCCGCCAGCGTGCCAATTACGCTTCCCAGAACCAGCATTAGGACGCTGCTGGATATGCCAATCAGCAGCGTTTGCCGAGTGCCGTATATCAGCTCCGTAAAAATATCATACCCCAGCGCATTGGTGCCAAGGAGATGTTCCGAGGATGGCGTAAGCCATGGGGCAAACATCTCTTTCTGTCCATAACTTGAAAAAACAGTTGGAAATGCGGCAGCCATCAGAAAAATGAGCAGCAGTATTCCACCAAATACCAGCGGGACGCGGCGCTTTCTCATGACTGACCACCTCCCAACCGGACTCTGGGATCGATCAGAATGCAGATCACATCGCTCACAACAATGGAGATGGTCATGACGGCTGTTGTCACAAAGAGGATTCCCTGCATCAGCGGATAATCCAGCGAATACACTGCGTCAGAGAGTAAACTCCCCATGCCGCCGATGGAAAAGATATTTTCCACCACCAAAGAGCCGCCGATACAGGTACTGACGCTCATGCCCACCATGGTGATGAAGGGTTGGGCGATGTTTTTCAGAATATACCCGAATTTGATCTTGTGATCGGACAACCCCCGTTCCTTCGCGTAAAGCACATACTTCTCCTCTGTCACCTGACTGACGGTATTGCGCATCAGCAGATAACGGGACGGGGCGGCGGCAATGGTCAGAGTAAGCACAGGAAGGATCAGGTGACGCATCCGATCCAACAGATATGCGGCAGTTCCGGGAGCAACGCCAGCGCTGTTCAACCCGGTATAGGGAAACCACCGCTGCCGAAAGCAGAACAGGATCATCAGTACCAATGCGATCAGAAACGTAGGCATAGTATTGATCACGATTTGAAATGTCGTTGACAGTTTATCTAAGACGTTGCCCTTTTTGTAGCCGCAGTGCAGTCCCCACAAAAGTCCCAGCGCCGTGCTGAGCAGCACGGCGGGCAGCGTAATCTGCAAGGTGTATCCCAGCCGCTGCCCAATGAGGGCAGAAACTGTGGTTTCTTTCTTGTAGGAGTAGCCAAGTGTTCCGTCAAAAAGCGAGCGCAGATAGTGCCCAAACTGCGCGAATACCGGCTCGTCCAGATGGAGGGCCTGCCGGTAGTAAGCTACCTGCGCAGGGGTCATATCCTCCTCGGAAAAGCCGGTGAGATAGGCGATAGGATTCCCCGGTAAAAGCCGGGGTAGAAAAAAGTTCAGAACAATAACGATCAGGAAGCACACCAGTGCAAGGATCAGATTCTTTCGATACTTTTTCACCGGTGTGCCTCCTGCGTTAAAATGATTATTTCTTGGTGATGCTGAACCAGTTGTTGACGTTGTTCAGCCCGAACACAGCGTCAACGGTCACGTTGTCCAGCGCAGAGGAATAGGCCAGCATCATGTTGTCCCAGTACAGAGCAATCAACGGCATATGGGCCGCATAATAGTCCTGCAGCTTTGCTGCGCCCACATAATATTCTTCGATAGTTTTGGCGGCCTTCAGTTCGTCCAGAATTGTGGAGAAGGCTTCGTCGAACACCTGGCAGCCGCCCTGTACGGCGTGGCTGCCGTCCACATAGATGGAACCAAGGCCGTTCCCCATACCCATACCGGCAGCGGTGTAGCCATAGATGGCCGCCTCCATGGTGATATTGTTCTCAGAGAATTTATTGCTGGTCTTGGCATTGTAGGCATCTTTGTCCACCGTATCCAGATTTACCTGAATACCAAAGGACTCCAACTGGGTCTTGACCATTTCCGCGTAGCCCACATGGGTCTCCTTGGCGGCGTTGACCGTCAGTGTGAAAGCGGCGACCTGACCATCTGCGTTCACAAAGAAGCCATCGGCATTCTTTTCAGCATAACCGGCCGCTTTCATGTATTCATCTGCTTTGGACGCATCAGTAGTCAGCTTTTCGGTTTCCTTATAGCCGACTGTGGTAGCGGGCGCAAAACCCCGATTGGGGATCTCGGCATAGGCACTGCCGAAATACGTCTTGAAGGCATCATAGTCCAGCGCGTAGGAAACCGCCTGACGCAGATCCTCGTTGGAGAACAAACCCTTTGCGTTGTTGAATGCCAGCACGGCGGGCGCGTTTGCTGCGGCCACATTGATCAAAGAGACGTTGGCATCACCGGCCAGCACATCCTGATACGTTCCTGCCACACCGGCGGAGTAGGCCCAGACCATGTCGATGTCGCCCTGCTGGAGCGCCAGATACATGGTATCCTCGTTGCCAAAAAGCTGATAGACGATCTTTTCCACATTGGGCTGCTGGGGATATTTTTCGTTCACAACGAATGTGATGGTGCCCGCTTCCTTATTGAAGGACTCCAGCACATAAGGGCCACAGGTGATCCGAGCTTCCTCGTCGGTGACGGTGTCCTTGCCCTCATAAACATGCTTGGGCATCACACGGAAGGACGTCATATTGCTCAGTTCACGGACGTTGGGAGACGTCAACGTCAGAGAAATGCTCATCTTATCGTCGGAGATAGTGTAGCCGGTGTACTTGGCTTCTGTGATTTTTCCCTCTTCGTCAGTCTGCGGCTCAAAGTTGGCACTTCCGTTGGCCTGATCGTACTGGAGCGTAAAAAGGATGTCCTCGGCAGTAACGCTCTCGCCGTCGGACCACGTCATGCCGTCCTGAATGGTATATGTCCAGGTAGTGGCATCCTCGGTAGCGTAGGTTGCCAACAGCGGATGGTATTCGCCCTTAGTATCCTGATAGACCAGAGGCAATTCGGATACACCGCTGGCCAGCATATCAAAATTGTATTCGCCAAAGGTTGCCGTTTCAATGGCAGCAGTCGTGCCGACCGTAATACTCTCGATCTTGGCAGACGGTTCATCTGTTGTGTCCGACTGCTCACCGCAGGCTGCTATGGTAAACACCATCAGCATAGCCAGCAGCAGGGCTATGACTTTTTTCATCATTGGTTTTTCTCCTTCTGTCGTGAGTTTTTATTGTCAAATACATAGATTTGATCGCAAAGTAATTTCACCAGAGCCTCATCATGGCTGATAAGCAGGATACTGCCTCCGCTTTCCCGCATCTGCCGCCGCACCATCCCCAGCACATTGGCCTGTGTGGATACGTCTAGCATTGATGTGGCTTCATCTAAAATCAGCAGTTTTGGCTGGAATAACAGACACCGGGCGATAGCGACTCTCTGTGCCTCGCCGCCGGAGATCTGGTGTGGCAGGTGGGCAAGGATCTGAGGTGCAAGGCCAACCTTGTCCAGCATTTCTTTTGTTAATGACAACTCCTCGCCTTTAGGACTGAAACGGTGATAGCGTATCAGTTCTATGAAACCGGCCCCGATCTTCTGAGCGGGGTCTAATGTGGCGTAAGGCTGCTGGTAAACCATTTGAATGTGGATACCAAGTCTGCGGTCATACGGCTGGTCTGCTGAAACAAGTATCTGATCATCCAGCGTGATTGTGCCCGCATCCGGTGGACAGATGCCGCAAAGCACTTTGGCAAGCGTGGATTTACCGATTCCGCTCTTCCCGAAAACACCGAAGATCTGGCCGTCTGGAATATCAAAAGAAACATCTTGAAGTACGGGATTTTCGTTGAAAGCTTTATCAACATGTTGAATGGAGATCATTCCGCGCAGCACCACCATTCTCGACTATTGTTTTTTCTCGGTGGCATCTCGGTGCGACACCGCTCCCTTGCCGAAGGACAGCGGCGGTAGAATGGACAAAAGCCTGTTTCTGTTCGCAAGGCGGGTGTCTCCCGCATACCGTTCTCTACCAACGCACCCAGCAGCGCTTTAGTATAGGGATGATGTGGAGCGGTAAGCACCTCAGACGAAATGCCTGTTTCCAACATTCTCCCGCCGCACAGAACAAGGATACGGTCACAGGTTGCCGCAACGGAAATATCGTGGGTGATGATTAGCTTGGCCGCATCCGGAAAAAGTCCGTTCAAAAGGGACAGCGTCTGCTGTTTGCTATCCTGATCCAAACCGTTAGTAGGCTCATCCGCGATCAGCAGCTTTGCCTTGGAGCAAAGTGCCAGAGCGATGGTCACCCGCTGGGCCATACCGCCGGACAGTTGGAAGGGATACTGTTCCAGAATGGCTTTGGGCTGTGTAAACCCCACCTGTGCCAGCTTTTCACAGGCAAAGGCATATCGCTGAGGAGACGCAACGTCCAGTTTCTCAATGCTGTCAAACATCTGTCGGCGGACGCTTCTGGACTGGTCAAGAAATTCATGTCCGTTCTGCGGGATGTATACTATCTCCCGACCCAGCATGGACCGGAGGTTTTTTCCCTTCGGCAAAGTGTTTCCGCAAAATGCTATTTCACCGGAGACCAGTCTCACATTTCCAGGCAACACCCCCATAATAGACTGTGCGATCAACGTCTTGCCGGATCCGGTCTCGCCAATGAGGGTCAGACTTTCCCCGCAGGAAATATGGAAGGATACTTTGTGGACCAGTTCTTTTTCCGTGCGATCCAGTTTTGCGGCGATCACGCCGCTGTCATACTGCAAAATAGGTGTTTCCAAGTGTCCCTCCGAAGCGGCATTGCTTTGCATCTCCGCCCTACACAAAGACGCAGCGTTTTCTTCCCCAAGAAACGCTGCGTCTTTGCCTTGGGATCAGGCGGAAATGGGTGTATTAACCGATGAGCATACTATAGCAGATGAGATGCTCTGCCGGAAGCCTCCCCGGGGGATATTTTTTCATCTTCTACCGCTCAAAGTCGTTCTTTTTCCATACGCTGCGCAGTGATCTTTTCTGCTGTGCTGCCTGCCGCTGCATAACCATCTGCCGTACCTGCCGCTCTTCTGTGTCCTCTTTGAGCAGCCGTGATGTTTCCTGCTTGGCGCTGAGCAGCATAATAAGAGATGGCTTCTCATGTATGGAGTCCTCTAATTGCTGCTCTGCCGCCTTTTCCTGCACGGGGCGGATGGCCTGCCGTGCCGCATATAGCTCCACCGGGTCAAGCTCCGCAGCCTGCGCTTTCAGCTCTGCGTATTCACTCAAAGCCTTATCCAACTCGGCAGAGTATTTTTGCTCCTGCGCCTCCAGCTTTTTCAGTCCAGCCTCCATGGTGGCAATATCCTTGCGGAATGCCTCTGCGCCTGCATCTTCTGCATACTCAAATTTTTGCAAAAGGAGCGCCTTTTCGGAACGAAGTTCCTCTATATCTTCCGTCAGCTCTGCAATGCGGACAGCCAGCGCCTTGTGGTGTTTCACATGGTATATTGGCAATTCCTTTTTCTCGGCAACCAGTGTTTTGCGCTCTTTGCTTTTTGCCTTGATTTGCTGCACCAGACCGGTGTAACGCTCCAGTTCTGGCTTCCATACGGCAAGAGATTTTTGAATATGAGATTTGCCACTGCAAATGTGAGAGAGCTGATAACAGTAGATCAGCACACGGCTGCGCAGCTTCTCCAGCCCTTCTGCTATGGCAGGAACGGTGCGGGCAACTAGCGAAAAACTATTTGGATGAAACCGAGATGGGAAGCCTGAACGAAATTGTCACGATGTATCTTGATTATGCCGAGCGACAGGCACACCGTGGGAACATCATGTATATGCAGGATTGGGTCGCACGGCTGGATGCGTTTTTGCAGTTTAACGAGGAGGAAGTGCTGCATCATAAAGGAAAAGTGACAGCGGCCATTGCAAAAGCCTTTGCCGAGAGCGAATTTGAGAGATACCGTGTCATTCAGGATCGGCAGTATCAGAGTGATTTTGACCGACTTGTTGCCAGCACCGAGGACAAGGATTAAAACGCAGAAATACCCGTTATCGGCCATACAGCCGATAACGGGCATTTGTCATTCATATACAAGCTCGGTCAAAACGATTTCCTCGGCAAGGCTGCGGATGCTGTTCATGTGGCGCACCCATTCCATTTGGGCAGATGCTTTGAGTGTTTCGGTCACATCTTCCTGCTTCGCCATTGCAGAAACGATGATTTCCATACGCTCGTTGCAGGCTTGGTCGATCTCCGCAAGATGCCGGTGCAGCGTTCCGCTTGTGAGCAGGTTTGTGTAGAGAATGGGGCGATGTTCTTTCAGATAGCTGCGGCGCATACGCCCGTATTTGCCAATCTGATATTCTGATTCATCTGGCAGGGAGAGGTTTGGAATGAGATAATCGCCCTCCTGACGGTAAGTGCCACCCATCTGCTCAAATATTGATTTCATATAAATCAGCTCCTTTTTGTGTTGATTTCCAGTGGTTATACGGACTTTTCTTCTCCTTTCCTACAACTGCTGTTCCATTCACCACAAATGAGCCGCAGTCATATGTATTAGGTGGGAGAAACCACCCTCTACATAGTAACTCTTGGTAACAAAATTTATTCTGGAGCGGACATAGTGCCGCTCCTATTTTTTCAACATATCCCGGACGGCCTGGGGCGTACTTCCAAACTTCTGCTGAAAAGCGTGATAGAAGTTGGATACGCCGTGGTATCCAATCGCCGCCGCTATCTCCTGCACCGTCATATTGCTCTGCTCTAAAAGTTCAAGGGCCTGTTCCATCCGCAGGGTGCGCACATACTCGCCGATGCTTTTTCCCTCTGTCAGCTGAAACGCCTTTTGGAGCTTGTTTTTATTCATAGCAACCCGTTTGCAAAGATCCAATATGGAGGGCATGTTGCGCAGATTGCTTCGGATGAATCGTTTGGATTCCGCAACGGCGGCGAGTTCCGCTTCACTCAGATAGACAGGCCGTGTGGTGGAATACCTGTGAACCAGTTCCAAAAGAAAGCCGGTTGCCGCCAGCCCCTGTCCACGCATCCAGATTTGGAAGGGCTCACCGATTAAGGGACACCGCTCGATCCTTTGGTAAATCGCCGTCAGTTCCGGGGAGTGGATTTCCCCGGAGCCGATGGAGCGTTTCGCATCCTCCCAAAAGCTGCCGTAGAGCTGCACGCCGTTTTCCCGAAAGAACTGTTCCTGAAAATACATGCCGTGGAACCGCAGACGCTGCCCTCCCATCAGTTTTAGGAAATGGGGCGCTGGGGAAGGGAAAACAAAGCAGCTGATTCCGGAAGTGGAATCTCGGGCGTCGGATTTTCGCATATAACTGACATAATGCCCTTCCTCATGGAAGCCGATGCCAAGGTATCGCTGCTGAATCTGGGAGCGGAAAATCGCATCTTCGGGCGGCGTAAAATCAACCGCAGCTACGCAAAAGCCATGGAGATCTCCCCAGAACCGGATGTATGAGTTGTCGGGAAAGGAGAAACAGGTTCCGTTTCCTACATCCATTTGCTTCGCCCCAAAGGAACCGTAAAAACGGAATGTTTCATCGATATTGCGTATGGTGACCATCGTATCATCTCCTTGCCGTGTGCTGAAATGGCACACGGTTTTCTGTTTTGGCACGAATTTTAGTTAGTTGATGCTAACCTATGCGTAGAATTATATCGGAGAAATGGTGTAAAATCAAGTGTTTTGCAGGGAGACGGATAGCGGAACGCTTATTTTGAGGCACTTGTGGCGCTATTGACGCAAAGGATTGCAGGCGGCATAATGAGTGTGGGTTAGCATAAACTAACCAATATATCTTTCTCCGCATACAAGAAGCGAGAGGGAAAGGAGAAGTATGGGAGATAAAAAGAAGAACACCGTATTCCGAGTGTTTCAAGCCGCACAGTGCGGTTCGGCAAAATATGTACTTGGGGTGCTCTGCTCTGCGGTCAGCATTCTATGCACAGCAGTTCCCTTTTACACGGTCTATCGCATTGTGCGTATTTTCCTGGAGGCGTCGCTCCATCAGACATCGGTAGATTCCTTCCAGGCGTGGTTTTGGGTGGGAATGACGCTGGCAAGCATTGCGGCGGGCATTCTGCTGTCCATTGCGGGCAGTGTGATCTGCCACGCCTGTGCCTTCCGGGCGCTCTATGACCTGCGCATGCGCATCTTGGGCCATATGGGAAAACTGAACCTGGGCTTTTTTACCGGCGGGCAGTCCGGCGCTGTACAGAAGACCATGAGCGACAACATCGAGAAGATGGAGGGCATTATTGCCCACGACATATCCAACCTTGTGGGTGCTGCGCTGCTGCTGATTTCGCTGGCTGTGCTGCTGTTTTCCATCAATGTGCCATTGACGCTTACCATTTTTTCCGCACTGGCAGCCGCTTTTATCATCCAGTTTTCGGCTTTCGGCGGAAAGCGTGGGCAGAAAATCTGGACGGAGCTGAACCAGTCCGCCACAGAGCTGGACGCGGCCTTTTCCGAATATGTGGCCGGCATGGAGGAGGAAAAAATCTTTGGCAGGCCGGAAGCGGCGGCCCGACGGCTTACCGGGTTGATTGAAAAGAACAGAAGCCACCTGATGGCCTACCTCAAGCGGGTCACCCCAATCTACGGGGCCTATAAGACCATCACCCTGTCTGTGCTGGCTTTCATTCTGATTGCCGGCTGTGTGTTGCTGTACCTGAACCCAGGGGATCACCAGCTGATGATGGATCTTCTCCTGTTCCTGATTGTGGGGCCGGCAGTGATCAGCCCGCTGATGGAGCTGGTGGAGTTCGGCGCAGAACTTCGGAACCTGTCCGTGCGGATGGACCAGATTGATGATGTGCTGAAGATGGAGCCTACAGGCGAGGGGCAGATAGACGCAGTGCCGGCCTGCCATGCACTGTCTTTCCGGGATGTGAGCTTTTCCTATCAGAAAGCGGCGGACCCCTTGCGCCGCATGGCGCTGGACCATGTGAGCATGGAGATTCCAGCGGGCAGCTTTGTTGCGTTGGTGGGTCCCTCCGGCGGGGGCAAGTCCACGGCGGGGCAGCTGCTGGCCCGGTTTTGGGATGTGGAGAGCGGAAGCATCGCCATAGGCGGAACGGACATCCGGGACTATACCGCCCGGACACTGATGGACACTGTAGCCTTTGTATTTCAGGACACCTATATCTTCGCAGAGAGCGTCTATGACAATATCGCCATGCACCGTGATGTCAGCCGGGAGGCGGTGGAACAGGCGGCCAAAGCGGCCCGCTGCCACGAGTTTATTCTGTCCCTCCCGGACGGTTACAACACCCGGCTGGGGGACGGCGGGCACAAGCTGTCCGGCGGCGAGACCCAGCGCATCGCCATCGCCAGGGCGATTTTGAAGGACGCCCCCATTGTGGTGCTGGACGAGGCCATGGCCTTTGCCGACGCGGAAAACGAACTGGCGCTGCGGGAGGGCATGGCGGAGCTGCTCCAGGGCAAGACGGTTTTGATGATCGCCCACCGGCTCTACTCCATCCGGGATGCAGACTGTATTTATGTCCTGGACAGCGGGAGATTGGCCGAAAGCGGGACCCACCAGGAGCTTCTGGATAAAAATGGCTTGTATGCCCATCTTTGGGCTATTCAGAATGAGACGGAAGTCTGGCAGATGAAAGGAGGTGTTTCCCCTGCTTAATATGATACGGCAGTTTACTTTTCATAAGCCAAAGGAAATCCTCCAGCCCACGCTGTGGCTGTTCCTTTCCCAGGCGTGCAGCATGCTCCCGGCCATTCTGGCCTACATGGCTATCTACACTCTTGGCGAAGCGTTTGTGCCGCCCTATACCCTGGATCTGTTCCGGCTTATTACCCTGGCAGCCCTTGGCGTTGGGTGCTTTGTGCTGCAGTATATAGTTGAGCTGATTTCCTATTACTTCACCTACGGCAAGGCGTACCGGGATACGGCGGACAAGCGCATTGCCTACATACAAAAGCTGCGCCGGCAGCCATTGGGCTTCTTCTCAAGCAAGGAGTCCGGCGAACTGATAAGCTCCTTTTCAAACGACTTTGCCAATGTGGAGTACACGCTCTGCTACTGGCTGCCATACCCGCTGGGCGTTGGGGCGCTGCTTGCGATTTCCATTGTTTGGATCTGCGTATATGACTGGCGCATGGGGCTAGCCATGTTCGGTATGCTGCCCGTCTGTGCGCTGCTCATGTTGCTGGTTGCCAAGGTGAAGGAGAAGCACAGCGGCCGGGTCATGGAGGCAAAGGCCCACGCCGCTACACAGATCAACGAATATCTGCGGGGCATGAAGGACCTGAAAGCCTATCACCGTACCGGCGAGGGGTTTGACACCCTGAAAAAGGCAATGGGAAACCTGCGGGATGAATCCCTTAAGGACGAAGCCGTGGCGGGCAGTCTCAGCAACCTCTGCGCCTCCCTGGTGCGGTTCATCGTGCCGGTAACCGTGGCGGTGGGGATGTACCTGCTCCTGGGCGGGAGCCTTGGTATATTGGATTTTGCAGGCTTTCTTGTTCTGGCCACCAAACTGGTGGAGGCCGAGCTGATGCTGGTGGCCAGTATCTCGGCTCTCCGTGGGATGGCTCCCTCCGGCCGGCGGCTGGATGCGGTCATGACCACCCCGGAGCCCACGGGCGAGGCGGAAATTGGACACGGGGATGCATATATGTTTGAGAACGTGTCTTTCCGGTATGGGGAGGGATTGGATGTAATCCGGGACGTCTCCTTTGAAACGCCCGCCGGCTCCCTTACCGCCCTGGTGGGGCCTTCCGGCAGTGGGAAATCCACGCTGCTCCGGCTCATGGCCCGGTTTTGGGATTATCAGATGGGGCATATCCGCATGGAGAAAAGGGACATCCGGGAAATCCGGACAGACAGCCTGCTTGCCCAGATTTCCATGGTCATGCAGAACGCCTACCTGTTCCATGGGTCGCTTCGAGAAAACCTCTGCTTCGGGAATGAGACAATCAGCGAGGAACGGATGGTGGAGGCGTGCCGGCGGGCCTGCTGTCACGAGTTTATCTCGGCCCTGCCGGAGGGCTACGACACCATGGTAGGCGAAGGCGGCGCCACCTTATCCGGCGGGGAGCGCCAGCGCATTTCTCTGGCCCGGGCCTTTTTGAAGGATGTGCCCATCCTGCTGCTGGACGAACCCACAGCTTCTCTGGACGCCGATAACGAGGCCATGGTGCAGCGGGCGCTGGATGAGATTGCTAGAGAGCGCACAGTTGTGATGATCGCTCACCGCCTGAAAACCGTCCGGGGCGCAGAGCAAATTCTCGTGCTGGAGGACGGAAAAATCATAGAACAAGGGACTCACGACCAGCTTGTCGGGGAAAATGGCCTCTATGCCCGGCTGTGGGGATTACAGAATCAAGCTGGAGCCTATACATTTCAGTCAACTAAGGAGGAAACAAAGTGAAACAGTCTAAATTTTTAAGCCTGAAGGAATTCGTCATCGTGCTGCTCCTCGCCTGCGTGGAGACGGCCATTGGGCTCGTAGTTACCATGCCCTTTGCGGCTAATCTCCAGCTTGTCTATTTCCTCGCCCCCGGGCTTGCCGGACTGATTAACGGAATTATCTATGTCCTGATCATCAAGAAGTGCCCAAAGATAGGCACACAGTTTATCATCCCGGCCATCTACGGGCTGTACTTCCTGTTTTCCGGAAGCGTATATCTTTATCTTCTTTATGATTTTGGCGGTTGTAAATGAGCTCATCATGCTGGGCGGCGGATATAGAAGCAAAACTCGCTCTGCCGTTCCTCATACGCTCACCTGGATGCTCAACGCCATGGGCAGCACCCTGACGATGCTGCTGTTCCGGGACAGCCTGGTTGAGAGCTATGTGTCCATGGGTATGGACGCAGTCAGTGCGGATGCCGCCATTGCATCCCTGGAGGGCTTCTGGCTGGCGCCGCAGAACATTGCCATAGCCCTGGTGGCTGCGGCGGCGCTGTCCATCGCCGGCTATGCGCTGGGGATGAAAATGCTGGGCAAACACTTTAAACCGGCTGGAATTGCGTAATGGGAGCCGAAAAGCGCAGGCGCTTTCAACCAGACCCCCGCACATGGCTGTTGCTCTGTCTGTTGGGGATTGCCGCTATTCTCGTGATCCGCTCTGAGATTGGGTGTCTGTGCCTGTTTCTGGCGTGCCTGCTTATCCACATGCTGGCAGGCAATGGCGGCAAAATCCTTCCCTACGGGCTGTATTACCTCATTTTTTATGGCATTGGCTGGTTGGGCGTGCATCTGATGGACAGCGGAGTCGCCTTTTCGGTCAGCTCCATGCTGTCCAGCATCGGCATCGTCAGCCGGAAGGTGCTGGTCCCCCTCTCCTTTGTAATCTGCCTGGCCGGGGAGCCCACCGGTTCCTTAATGGCGGCGCTGCAAAAACTGCATTTGCCAAAGGCTGCGGGGATCGGGACGGCAGTTGTACTGCGCTTCTTTCCGACAATCGCTGGGGAATACCGGGCCATCCGTTCTTCCCAGCGGTTCCGTGGGATTGGGGTAGGGGTGCTGCACACCCTGACCCATCTTCCCACTACGGTAGAGTATATTCTGATCCCGCTGATCCTTCGCACGACGAAGGTGGCGGAGGAGCTCTCCGCCTCTATGACAGTGCGGGGCGTACGGTTTTCCGGGGAGACGGTCAGCTACCGCTCCATCCGGTTTTGTTGGAAGGACGCTGCGCTTCTTGCCCTACTGCTTGCTGTCGCCTGTACAGTTCTGCTTCTTGAGAGGGGCGGTGTCCTTTGATTGAACTGAAAAATATTTCCTTTACCTATGAAAACAGCCGTGAGGGAGACAGCCAGTTGCGCCATGTGGATTTGCAAGTGGGGCGGGGCGAACTGGTGATCCTCGCCGGCCGGAGCGGATGCGGAAAAACCACCCTGACCCGTGTACTCAACGGGCTGTGCCCGCAGTTTTATCCGGGTGAACTTACCGGCAGCTATCTGCTGGATGGACAGGACGCCCTGAAAATGCCGGTTCACCAGCTTGGTACGATGGTGGGAAGCGTGTTCCAGGACCCCCGCAGCCAGTTTTTTACCACAAATACCACAGATGAGATCGTTCTTGGCATGGAGAATATTCCCATGGAGCAATCTGTGATGCAGCATCGGGTGGAGGCTGTGTGTAGCCAGATGAACCTTCAGCGCCTGCTGGACCGGCGAATCTTCCCGCTTTCCAGCGGGGAGAAACAGCTGATTGCCATCGCTTCGGTTTGCACCATGGAACCCAAGGTCATCGTCATGGACGAGCCATCCGCCAACCTGGACAGTGACGCTATGGTGCGTTTGGGCGCCCTGCTGTACCGCTTGAAAGAGGCCGGGCATACCATCCTGCTCTCAGAGCACCGCTTTCATTATGTCTGCGACTCCTTTGACCGGCTGGTATTTATGGAGAATGGGGAGATTTCCGCCATTTACAGCCGCAGCGAGGCGCTTAGCCTGACAGAGGGGCAGCTGGCGGTCATGGGGCTGCGCCCCTTCCAGCCGCCCGCTTTCCGGGTGGGCGGGGCATTTCTCTCCAAGCCGGAGGATGCATTTCAAGCATCTCAAATTTCCTGTATGCTGGACGGGCGGCAGATTTTAGAGGACGTCACCTTTTCGGCCCGAAGCGGCAGAATCCTCGCCATCGCCGGGCCCAATGGCGCCGGAAAATCTACGTTGTGCCGTACAATCACCGGACTATGCCGTGCCATGGGAACGGTTCAAATTGATGGAGCATATCTGAAACGAAAACGCCGCACCAAACAGTCCTTTTTCGTGCAGCAGGATGCCGACTACCAGCTCTATGCCCCCACTGTGGTAGACGAATTCCTGATTGGAAAAAGGGCGTCGCCGGAGCTCAGGCAGGCAGCTTTGGCAAGGCTGAACGAAATGGGTCTGGAGCCCTTTGCTGTCCGCCATCCGGCCTCCCTCTCGGGCGGGCAGAAGCAGCGGTTGCTGCTGGCGCTTGCGGCGGAGAGCGGCCGGGACCTCCTGGTCTTTGACGAGCCCACAAGCGGCCTGGACGGGTACAATATGCGCCTGACGGTAAAGCTGCTCCGGCAGCTTGCCGCAGCGGGAAAATGCCTGCTGCTGATTACCCACGACATGGACTTGATTGCAGCGGCCGCTGACTGCGTGCTTTATCTGGAGCAGGGCAAGCTGCGCTATCACCGCAATGTGCTGCGGGATAAATAAAAGAGAGGCGTAACCTATGGTCTTAACATCCTCTATGGAGAACTATTTAAAGGCGGTATTTACCTTGCGGCAGACTCACGGAAGGGTTCGCTGCATCCACATTGCGGAGCGGATGGATGTCACGCTTCCTTCTGTGAGCCGGGCTGTCAAAGAATTGGAGAAAATGGGACATGTAAGCCGGGATGAAGACGGTTCCGTCACACTTACGCCATCTGGAGAAAGAATTGCCGCAGAAATTTATGAGCGCCACCGCTTCTTCACGCAACGGTTAATTGCCGCAGGTGTGGACCCTGAAACGGCGGCAAAGGAGGCCTGCCATATGGAACATGGGGTCAGTGAGAATTCATTTGAAAAACTGAAGCAGTCCATGGAAAGGCAGGATAAAAAGGTCCATTGAAAGTGATGCTTTTGTTCTTTGAGGACGGAGAAGAAGATATTGTCCTTAAAGTTCAAAATTTAATCCGCTCGGTCACGTGTATTGATTATATGGAAATGCCGCAGTTTGAAACGCAATCTACATCTTCTGCCCTGGAGATTCGTGAAAACCAACGCCGGGTATTCTGCTATGGCCAAGAGATTTTGCTCACGAAAACGGAGTACGAGATTCTCTTGTACTTGTATAAAAACGCAAACCATGTATTGACGCACGGACAAATCTATGAGAGAGTTTGGCGTGAACCCGACTACGGCGAGGCAAGAAAACTGGTCAGTCACCATGTTCAAACAATTTGGCGCAAGTTAGGATGGGAAAAAGATAATCGGCATGCGCTTCGTTGTGTTCGGAATTTTGGATATGCGTTGGAAATATCGAAAAATGGTTAAACCGCAAGAAAGGCTCTTCATGCAGTCAAAAAGATTGCATAAAGAGTCTTTCTTATGGAATGACCTCTTTCATGATAAGAATAAATCCGAACCCATTGCCAACCGGCGCAAGGTTCGGATTTATTCGTTGTGGTGGACCTGAAGAGACTCGAACTCTCGACCTCTCGGATGCGAACCGAACGCTCTCCCAAGCGGGCCGGTTTCAGCGACGATCAATACCCTAAAAAGGTTTGGTCTTTGCTGAAACCGGCCCGCTTTTTGTGATTTTCGGCAAGTATTGTTCCTGAGGTGATTTTGCCTCTCCCCTGCCCTGCTCCCTGTATCTCACGCGGCTGCCAGGCGGGTCACATAACGCATTTTGCCCACGGATGCGAACGCAGTTCCATCGTCATGTTTGCATCCGCAGACGTCATTTTAGGAGGGATTATGTCAGCAAAGAGTGATTATAAGTTGGACGCTGTCATACAGCTCCCTGTGAACAGCCTAAGAGACTTCTCCCGTCATCCGTACAAAGTACTGGACGATGAAGCGATGCACGATATGGCGGAGAGCATAAAGCAATACGGCGTCCTCTCCCCTGCCATCGCTCGGCCTCTGCTGGACGGCGCGTATGAGCTTGTATCCGGACACCGGCGCAAACGCGCGTGTGAGCTGGCGGAGCTGGAGACTATGCCTGTCATCGTCCGCGAGCTGGACGACGACGCGGCTGCGATTCTCGTTGTGGACAGCAATTTGCAGCGCGAAGGGCTGCTTCCGAGTGAGAGGGCATTTGCATATAAGTTAAAGCTGGAGGCAATGCAGCATCAAGGGCAAAGGAAAGATTTAACTTCGGTTCAAGTTGAACCGAAGTTAAGAGCAAGAGACGCTATTGCTCAAGAAGCCGGTGAGAGTAGCGGGGTACAAGTCCAGCGCTACATCCGTCTCACAGAGCTAATCCCGCCGCTGCTGGACATGGTGGACGAGCGCAAGATCGCGTTCAACCCTGCCTATGAACTGTCGTTTCTGAGCAGGGACGAGCAGCAGCTTTTGCTTGACGCTATGGACAGCGAACAGTCCACGCCGTCACTTTCTCAGGCGCAGAGGCTCAAGCAGTTCTCCCATCGCGGGGAGCTGACCGCGGAGGTCATGCGAGCCATCATGTCCGAGGAGAAAAAAGAAGCGGAGCGCATCGCCCTAAAGGGCGACACACTCCGCAAATACTTTCCCGCCAACTACACGCCAAAGCGTATGGAAGAGACCATTATTAAGCTGCTGGAACAGTGGCAAAAGCGCAGAACGCGCGAGGTGGAATTGTAGAAATGAGTAGAAATAAACTTGAGTATGCTGTTCAGCATTTACCGGAAAAAGGATAAATTATTATTCTCATTTTGACAATATACTCAGTTGTTCCTCCCTGTGGCAAAACCCACGCCATCACAAGTTATTGAATGTAATAGCGAAAAGCAGCAGCGACCTTTAGCCCAAGACTTGGAACAGCAACGGAAGGTCCCTTCAGTTTATGACCATTCTTATTAAAAACTATATTTAGTTCATTATGCTCAATTTTGTCCAAGCCTTTAGCACATAGAGATTCATCAGTCCCTTGTACCACTAACTTTACAACAGTGAATTTTGCTCAGCTAATATTCATACATTAAATGCCTTTTTAACAGTTTGATAATCCCAGTAGCATTTTCCTTCGCTCGTTTTCATAATCATGGGCAAATGTGTTCCCTTATCCTTAACAATCTCCGGACATTTTTTCTTGTCAACTCTTGTCGATTTATAAGCATCTATTCACTGGAACAACTATATTGCGCCGTTCACTTGGATTAAGCACCTCATTCTCATCGAATAGATCACCATATTGCACATATAACTTGTGTCCACCATTGGCTGTGATAACATCAAACCGTTTCTTGCGTGATAAATACCAGCTTAAAGCAAAAACGCTAACAAGCCATATACCCAAAAGAATTCCGAAGCTGCACGCAATTCTCTTCGTTAATGACAACGTTTCTGGCAACAGCTCATCAAGTGGAACAAACATACCTGCGAAGCCAACGATTGCATATATGCTTCCTAGGTTGGTAGAAATATCAGCTCACATTTTTCGCAAATTGGTTCATGATTACTATAACACCAGCCTATATATCATTAATGAGACAGGGGAAAAAGAACTATTGAAACCATGGCTGGGAATATCATAACACTAAGTTTTTACATACTTTCAATTTTACTATTGTCACAAAGCCGGACACTTTTGTCCGGCTTTTTCTTTTGGACTGGATTCATTATTAAAAATCAGGAGGTGCAACACATGGCGGTCTTCCGCATTGAGAAAAACAGCGACTTCACCATCATGCCGAACTATCCGTTCCGGGACATGCGGCTGTCGTTCAAGGGGCGGGGGCTGCTGGGGACTATGCTAACGCTACGGGACGACTGGGACTACACCCTCGCGGGGCTGACCGCCATCTCGCCGCATGGCAAGAGCTATGTTTCCACCGGACTCAACGAGCTGGAGCGGCTCGGCTACCTCGAGCGCCGGCAGCTGCGTGACGAACAGGGGCGGTTCATCGACACGGAGTACGTCATCTACGAGGTGCCGCGTTCCACTTCGCCGCCGGACGGAAACCCGGAAACCGAAAATCCGGAAACGGCTTCTCCGCCGCCGGAAAACCCGCCGCAATTAAATACTAAATTCAATCAAGAACCCAAGAATCAAAAACTAAATGAATCAAGAACTCATTCAATTCCTTCCTCTGCCCCGAGGCGAAGTGAGAACGAAGCGATATGGCGGGAGATAATCCTTGAAAACATCGAGTACGACCTCATTATCGGCGAGGACGGCTACGACAGGGACAGCGTGGACGAGGCTGTGGAGCAGATCGTAGACGCTGTGAGTTCATCAAAAGACTACATCCGCGTTGGCGGCGAAAGCCGCAGCGCGGATGTTGTGCGTTCAAGGCTGTTGAAGCTCAACCGCTTCCACGTCGAGTTCGTGCTCGACTGCATGAAGGAGAACACGACGCGGATACGCAACATACGCCAGTACCTGCTCACGGCGCTCTACAACGCTCCCGCGTCCATGGAGAGCTACTACGCCGCACGGGTCAGGCATGACATGAGAGGGGGTGATGCCGGATAAAACTCAAACTTCGCCACTTGGTGGTACCGCCTTAGGCGCTGAGGCGCGCCCCGGACAAAAATTCAGGAGGTTAGAAAAATGAAAAACAAAAGCTCGAAGAAGGAAACGTACAAGAAAGTAGGCGTCGGCGCGGCTATCGTCGTTGTCATTGCAATCATCATCCTGCTCCTGCTCAGGAGCTGCGGCGCACCCGCGAACGACCCCGGCGGCATCGAGTTTGACCCCTCGGCCACCGAGGGCGGCTGGGATGAAGCCGACATGGACGCCATCCGCGACTCGCTCAACGAGAAAGTCGAGGAGGGCATGATCAACATCTCGATGAACACCTCGCCGGTCTTCAGCGACGGCGAATCGGCCGGCAGCCTCATGATCGTCAACGACGACATCAACCGCTACCCGCTGTCCGTCGAGATAACCCGCAACGACACCGGCGAGGTCGTCTACACCTCGAAGGCGGTGCCGGTCGGCTCCAAGATCGAGTCGGACAAGCTCGACGTCGACCTTGACGCCGGTACATACGAGTGCACCGCTATGTTCTTCAACCTCGACCCCGACACCGGCGACAAGCTCGGCTCGGCGGGCGTCGTCATCGAACTCACCGTCCTTGAATAAGGGCAACAAATATAAAATTCTTTGGAGGTACTCACATGACTAAAACTCTTCGCAAGCCCGTTACCATGCTGCTCGCGCTCTGCATGGTGTTCTCCCTCGCTGTCGGCGCGTGCGCCGACGACATCACGGCCAGCGGCGGCAGCGCCACCAGCCCCGTAAACCTCACGACCACCAACGACGGCATTGGCGGCGGCGAAGGCGGCGGCGGTACCGTTACCCCGACCCGCATGAGCGTCACCGTCCCGACCGCCCTGCCCATGGCCATGAGCGACGACGGCACTGTTGTCACCGCCACCGACTGCAAGATCACCAACAACTCCTACGGCGCGGTCCGCGTCGCCTCCGTCAGCATCAGCGCCGCTGAGGGCTGGAACCTCACCGCCTTTGGCGACAAGGCTTCCCTCGCCGGTGAGAAGGTCGATTCCAACAAGCTCGGCTTCGCCATGAGCATCGGCGGCGGCGCTCAGGTCGCTACCAGCACCGACGAGGCCACTCAGAGCCTCATCACCGCGCCCATCGAGGGCTGCTACATGACCGGCGTGGGCGACAGCTCCCGCAACAGCGTCGCCATCGACTACGACGCCATCGTGACCCCGCTCTCCGGCGCGGTCGAGGGCGCGAATGTCGCTAACGTCGTGTTCGTCATCGAGTGGGACGACGTGACCGAGTGAGTATAAGCCAGGGGGCGGCGCAAGCCGCCCCAAATCTTTTAAAGGAGGTCAAGCCTTGAAAGCTAAACGCATAGGCGCGATGGCGCTTGTCCTCGCGCTCTGCCTCTCGCTCGGTGCCCTCGCGGACACGAGCACCACCGCCACCGTGCCGGTCACGCTCACCGTGGACAATGAGTACCGCGCCGTCAACGTCACCGTTCCTGCGTCCCTTCCCATCCACGTCATTAACGGCACGGTCGTGACCGCGGACAACGCCAAGATCACGAACAACTCCAAAAGCGGCGCTGTGCGCGTGACCGGCGTCGAGGTAACGGACGGCGCGTACAAGGTCGGCGACTACAACAGCTTCTCGGGCGCTAAAACCATCGCGCTCAAGATAAACGGCTGTCCTACGGAAGGCCCCGGCAAGCTCGGCATAAACACCACGGCCTTCCCGGTCATAAAGGCCGAGGAGAGCCTCGCGCTCGAATACTTCGCCAAGATAAGCGCAGATGCACCGAACAGTGAGAATGTGAACGCGCTGAACGTCGTGTTCACGATCTCCATCGTGTAAGGAGGAAGAAATGATGAAAAAGCGAATCGTATCCCTGCTTCTCGTTCTCGTGCTGGCGTTCACGCTCGTTCCCTCTGCTTTCGCTGCGGGTCACAACTGCGGCATAAGCAACTGCGTCTGCCTTCCGGGAAATCCGTGTAGTGCAGTATGGGAATGGCAGGCGTATGGCAGCGACCTGCACTGGTACGTCGCACGCTGCTCCGGCTGCGGCCAGATAGAATTCAACTGGAGTTCTCAGGCCCCGCACTCTTTTGACTCGGACGGGGTCTGCACGGTCTGCGGCTATGTCTATGTGGAGCCGTGTTACCATTACTCCACCTACACGGAGTGGAACGGCTGCAACTGGTACGAATACTGCGACGACTGCGGCGCTCTCGTTGACAGCGGCACAAGCCACAGCTACAGCTACGGCAGCTGGACGTACTACAACAGCAGCCAGCACAGCCGCACGGCCACCTGTACCAGATGCGGCAGCACGACGGTGTCCTACGGACGGCACAGCACGGCGCCCAGGTACAGCTATTACAGCTCTACGCAGCACAAGGTGCAGGACTACTGCTCCACCTGTTCCAGCTACATAGGCTCCGCGACCTATGAGAGCCACAGCTTTGCTTACGGCGACTGGCAGGACTACAGCGAGACCCAGCACCGGCGTACCAAGACCTGTTCGGACTGCGGCCATTCCGTCTACGAGTACGAGACTCATTCGGATAAGGACGGCGACGGCATATGCGACGGCTGCTCAAAGGAACTGACGGTCTACGTCGATGTGGGGCTCGACGCCTGCGGCGGCGTGCTCGCCGAGGATGAGGTGACTGTCATCTTCGGTGACGCCTACGGCGAGCTGCCAGAGCCGACGCGGGAGGGTTACATCTTCGACGGCTGGTTCACGGCTGAGACCGGCGGCGAGCTTGTGGAGAAGAACACGGAGGTCGGCAGCAAGACGGCGCACACTCTCTACGCTCACTGGACGCAGATAAAGATATTCTCCGTCACTGTCCCTGCCGGCCTGCCTCTGGCTGTGACCGAAAACGGCGAGGTCACGGCGAGCACCGACGCCGCCATCGCCAACAACTCCACCTGCGACGTGCGCGTCACCGGCGTCACGCTGCGCACCGAGAACGGCTGGACGCTCGTGCCGTTTGAGTACAACATGGCCGCGGCCAAGGTGGACAGCAAGCTCATAGGCTTCGCCATCGGCGGCGCACAGTCCGCGAACAGCGGCGACAGCGAGGCGCTCGCCCTAACCGGCGACTGGAGCATCGGCGCTGGGAGCACGATGCCGCTGGACTACGACGCCAACGTCTCCGCGACCTCTGTCGGCATCGACGAACAGGTGCTCTCTGTCGTTTTCGTTGTGGAGGAAGTTACCTGATGGAGGTGACTGAATGCAGGAGGAGGTCGAAAGCCGGGCGCTGACGCTGGCGATCAACACTGCGAAGCTGACCGGCAGGACCCTCAAGAATGCCATAGCGAAGTTCATGGCCTACCGCAAAAACAAAAAGGCCGCGAAAGCCTACGTCCACCCGCAGGGCAAGCAGAGCGTGAAGAAGCTCATCGGGCAAAACCAGGGCGTCAGCAGCATTGAGCTCGCCGACGGCAGCATCCGGGACTTCGAGCACGTCGCCCGCAAATCCGGCGTGGACTTCGCCATAAAGAAGGACAAGTCCGCCGAGAAACCGAGATACCTCGTGTTCTTCAAGGCGCGGGACGCGGACGCGCTCACCGCCGCGCTCAAGGAGTACGCGGGCAAAAAGGAGCGACGCCCCTCGGTGCTCAAGAAGCTCCGTGACCTCACGGCTCAGGCATCGAAAGCCGAGCCTGCCAAGGAGCGCAAAAAGGAGCTTGAGCGATGAAAGCAAAAAAGCTCATACTCACGAACCTGCCCTATGTGCTCATAGGCCTCGCCTGCACCAACTTGGGCGAGGCCTGGCGCATGGCCGAGGGCGGCGATGCCTCGGAGAAGATACTCGGGCTGTTCAGTGCTATTCCCTCTGCATTTGGGAACCCGCTTCCGAGCTTCAACGCTCTTGACCTCTGCGTCGGTCTCATCTGCGGGCTGCTCCTGCGCTTTGCCGTGTACATGAAGGGCAAAAATGCGAAGAAGTACCGGCACAACATCGAGTACGGCGCGGCCCGCTTCGGCACCGCAGAGGACATCCGCCCATACATCGACCCGAAGTTCCAGAACAACATCATTTTAACGCAGACTGAAAGGCTCACCATGAACAGCCGTCCGAAAAATGCAAAAACAGCGAGGAACAAAAACGTCCTCATCGTCGGCGGCTCCGGCTCGGGCAAGACGAGGTTTTTCATCAAGCCAAATTTGATGCAGCTGCACAGCTCTTACGTCGTCACTGACCCCAAGGGCCAGTTGGTACTGGAAACAGGGCGGCTCTTGGAGCGTTCGGGGTACGAGATTCGCGTGCTGAACACCATCAACTTCAAGAAGTCCATGCACTACAATCGTGCGACTTGTTCGCCACCGAAAATGCGGCGCACAGTGCTGTTTCAGTCAGTTCTGTGAACTGATAATTCAAGAGGTGGAATGATAGGGTAACGCCTTGAAACGCCTCCCCTGATACTCCGGCATGCAGAGGGCAAAACTCTGTATGGAGCCCGGTGAAGTCGGCAGAGAGATGCCGTAACAGGTTAAGCTGACGAAAGCTGTCCAGAGGTGGACGGTGCATCCTATATGCCGGGGGTCTACAAGATACCCATGGTGAGAATGACAGAGATGTCTGACGAAACTCCCGAATGTAAAGGTCTAAAAGTGCCACGCTCAGAAATGGGTGTGTGGGTTAATGCCCAGACAGTGCGGCAGAGTAGAAATGGTTGTTACGAAACGCCGTGGCACGTTACAGGCGTGTCCAAGCTGTCAGGCCCAGAGGGAACACCTAAAGGTATGTATGGACAGATAGAATTATCGGAACAAGGAAAGGCAGGAAGTCCATTGGATAATCCGACGAAGAACAATAAGCGGATAAATTCTTGCTGAAAAGCAGTGGTCGAACCGATGATGCCATCTGCGAAAAAGAGGATGGTTAGGAATGGCCACGAGTCAGGCAAAACGTCAGCAGTACACAACCACTATTCATGCAGTCGAGTAAGAAAAAGAAATTGTCACTCGATTTCAAAAGAATGGGGTGATGTACATGGCACAGAAAGCTAAGAAGAAAAGCAAGATGCGCCATGCGGAATACTATGACATGCAGAAAACCTTTGACGACCTGTATGCCGCTAGTAAGAACGGTGAAACTTTCGGGCATTTGATGGAAATCATCAGTGCGCCTAACAACATCAAGCTGGCATTCAGAAATATCAAGGGAAATGACGGCAGTCATACCGCAGGCACGGATGGGCGGACGATTGAGTCACTGGCAGCCATGCCAGAGGATAAGTTTGTGAAGCTCATCCAGAAACAATTCAGGAGGTATGAGCCAAAGGCAGTAAGAAGAGTAGAAATACCGAAGCCAAACGGAAAGCTGAGGCCTCTGGGAATACCGTGTATTATCGACCGAATAGTACAACAATGTATCTTGCAGGTCATGGAGCCGATCTGCGAAGCAAAGTTCTATGAGCACTCTTACGGATTCAGACCGTGCAGGAGCGCTGAAAATGCTATCTCCTACGCTTATGGACTTGCTCAGATGAACAAGCTTCACTATGTAGTCGATGTGGATGTTAAAGGATTCTTTGACAACGTCGATCACAGAAAGTTGCTTAGGCAGATATGGACTCTGGGTATACGGGACACCAAGTTGATTCAGATTATTAAGGCCATGCTGAAAGCACCAATCGTAATGCCCAACGGAGAAACCGTCCTGCCATCAAAAGGAACACCGCAAGGCGGTATCCTTTCCCCACTTCTGGCGAACATCGTCCTCAACGAATTGGACTGGTGGATTGCCTCCCAGTGGGATGAGATGGTGGCGCACATGGAACATCCATGTAAAGTGACCTATTACCCTAATGGTGCGGAGAAAAAGTACAACAGCTATACGGCCTTAAAGAAAAGCAACCTCAAGGAAATGCGGATTGTCCGTTATGCGGATGATTTCAAGATATTTTGCAGAACCAAAGAGGATGCCGAGAAAACCTACTATGCAGTGAAAGACTGGCTGTGGAAACGGCTTAAGCTGGTAATTTCTGATGAAAAGTCCAAAGTGACCAATCTTAGGAAGCGTGACAGTGAGTTTCTGGGTTTTCGTATAAAGCTGCGGCGTAAAGGTAATTCATGGGTGATAACTTCAAATGTCTGCGATAAAGCCACGAAAAGGATCAGCAAAGAAATGGCTGAAACCATCAGGGCGATACAAAGAAGCAAGACGGCTGAAGAAATAAGCCTGAACGTGGGTGACTACAACGCCAAGGTGATCGGAATACAGGATTATTACTGCATTGCGACAAGAGTCAACTTGAATTTCAGCGATATCGCCCGTCCTATCAACGGACAGCTTCTCCATCGTATCGATGGGATCAAGAAGCAAGGCGAAATCAAAAACAGATATCTGAGGAAACGATACGGAGAATCGAGGCAGATGCGATGGGTCGGAGAAACGCCGCTGGTGCCATTAGCCTACGTACAGTTCAAAATCCCAATGCGAAAAAGCCGAAAAATCAATCCGTATACGCCCGAAGGCAGAGCTGAGATACACGACAATCTGAGAATAGATGTGAAGTCAATGCTCTGGCTGATGCGGCATCCGATACCATACGAATCGGTGAGGTACAACGATAATCGCGTTTCGCTTTATGCAGGACAAGATGGGAAGTGTGCAGTCACCGGAAAGGAACTGGATGTGCAGACCTGTGTCTGCTACAGAAAATCAAACGAATGTAAAAAGGGCAATGACAGCTACCAAAACCTGATGCTTCTTTCTTTACAGGGATGGGTAATTGTCAGCTCGGAAAACATTGAATCTGTAGCGGCGCTGGTAAAGGAATACTCTTTGAATGCCAAAGCTATTACCAAAGTGAACAAACTGCGCGCTACCGCAGGACTGCCGCTTCTGGCGGTAGAGTAGCAAAACTTAGCCAATGTGAAAGAGTGGTTGTGTATCACTGCTGAAACTATGCTTGATGGAACGCCGGATGCGGTGAAAGTCGCATGTCCGGTGTGAAGTGGGGGAAAACCCGGAGACAATTTCAAAGGGTTACCTATCGCTATCCTTCGCGTACATCCACAGCGAGAAGGACATATTAAAGCTCGTGACCTGCCTCATAGCCAACACCACGGGCAGCGGGCAGAAGGGCGACGAGTTCTGGACGAACGCCGAGAAGCTGCTCTACATGGCGCTCATCGGCTACATCCACTACGAGGCTCCCGAGGAGGAACAGAACTTCGGCACGATGCTCGAAATGCTCAACTCGATGGAAGTCCGCGAGGACGACGAGGAGTTCAAGAACCCCGTGGACTGCCTGTTCGATGAGCTCAAGGCCAAGGACCCGGAGCACTTCGCTGCACGCCAGTATGCCAAGTACAAGCTCGCGGCAGGAGATGTATGCTCTAAGTGACTTCTTAATCATGGTTTTTGTCATGGTTAGTGAA
>OHNO01000283.1_pt1 | contig 30456 bp, 21 predicted proteins | sample 1569521 | NCBI WGS metagenome assembly OHNO01 (sample SAMEA3879604, study PRJEB24766) | human gut metagenome | biome: human-associated habitat; feature: feces | place: USA | collected 1985/1987
ACATGACACAACAGCTGCAAGAAGGGAATATTGTTTCTGTACAAAGTTTCGGTACGTTCGAGGTAAAGAAGAAAGCGGAGCGTATCACTATCAATCCTACAACCAAATTACGCATGTTGGTTCCACCTAAATTAGTATTAACATACAGACCCAGCACGGCTCTGAAAGATAAGTTTAAGTAATCCTCTTTTACTCAAGTAATCTTCCATAAATATGAATGAGAAGCTGAATATACAGAATTTAATAGAATTGCTCGCAGAAAAACATGGCATGGATAAGGCGGATGCCGAGAGCTTTGTGAAAGAGTTTTTTCAGCTGATTGAAGAATCGCTGGAGAATGATAAGTATGTAAAGATTAGAGGCTTGGGTACATTTAAACTGATTGATGTAGAGAGCCGTGAGAGCGTAAATATAAATACAGGGGAACGATTTGAAATACAGGGGCATACAAAAGTTTCATTTGCTCCGGAACCTGCCTTGAAGGACTTGATAAACAAGCCTTTTTCTCACTTTGAGACTGTGGTATTGAATGATGAAACCGTGTTAGAAGATACACCGGTGGAGGATAATTCTGAAGAGGAGGAAAAAGAAGAGGTGTTTGTGGAGGCAGAAATGTCTGTCGTTAATAAAGAAGTGGCAGACGTTGTTTCAGAGGAAACTATAGAGACCGTAGAAGGATCAATAGAAGTATCAGCTGAAACTGTAGAGGAGTCTGTGGAAGTGGTAGAAGTACCAACTGAGATCATTGAGGAAACAGCTGAAATTGTTAAAGAAGAATCTGTAGTAGTAGTTGAGGAACACATTCAGGTAGTTGAAGAAGGAATAGAAACTACAGAACAACCTGTTCGGGAAGAAGAAATTCAGGTTGATCAGACGGAACCCGTCATTCAGATTGAAGAGCCAGAACAGTTTGTAGAGGCACCTGTCATTCTATCTGGAGAAGTGAAACAGCCTGTAACGGAGGTAATTACTCCGGTGAATGTATGTGTAGAAGAACCTCTGACAGAACAAAAGGATCAAGAAGATTTGGTGCCTACTTATGAAGTTCCTGGACCTCCATCACCTCCTGTGAATAAAGCAGATAGTTCTACGATGAAGTTTTTCATTGGAATCGTAGTACTTGTTGTGTTATTATGTGTAGGTGCTGTTACTTTTATGTATTATCCGGATTTATTTGACAGAATTTCTCCACCGCCAACAGAGAAAGTTGCTGATGAAAAGGTGGAGAAGCCGGCCGCTCCGGTCGCTCGGACGGATAGTGTTATTCGGAAAGATTCCGCAACTATGGTTGCGAAGAAAGATACTGTGGCAGAAGTTGTTACTCCTAAAGTTGTTGAAGAACCGAAGCCGGTTGTAAAACAGAAGACTCCTGCTACAGCTCCTAAAAAAGAGACAAAGAAAGCTGCTGCTACTCCTTTTGAGCCAGACTCTGTAAATTATAAGATTGTAGGTACGAAAGCTACCTATACTATCCAGGAAGGAGAAACTCTGACAAAGGTTGCACTTCGCTTTTACGGGACTAAGGCCCTGTGGCCCTATATTGTGAAGTATAATTCGGGTGTTATAAAGAATCCCGATCATGTGCCGTATGGTACTGTAATCAAGATACCGGAGCTCGAAAAGAAATAAAAGAAAATATTGCACCCCTGCAAGTTGATAATACTTCACTTGCAGGGGTGATTTGCTATTTATTCCTGTCTGCGAATTTGAAATTCTTTTCAGAAACTATTGTTAACTACTAAACTCTATGAAAGTAGTTTAATCTAATTGTTTTTTAATAAAAATTAGTTGGTATGGTTAATTTATTCCTGTACTTTTGGGAGCGAAAAAAATAATTACCAGTAGCATACTGGAGAAATCAATGGAATTTAAACAATAAAAATAATAGTATCTATGGCTGAAACAATTGATATCCGCGAACTGAACGAGCGGATTGAAAGACAAAGTTCTTTTGTTACCAACCTTACTGCTGGTATGGACCAGATCATCGTAGGACAAAAACATCTGGTAGAGTCATTGTTAATCGGTTTGCTGTCCGATGGACACGTATTATTAGAAGGTGTGCCCGGTTTGGCAAAGACATTGGCGATTAAGACGCTTGCCTCATTGATCGATGCACAATACAGTCGTGTACAGTTTACTCCCGATTTGCTGCCTGCTGACGTTATCGGTACAATGGTTTACAGTCAGAAAGACGAAACGTTCCAAGTAAAGAAAGGACCTGTTTTTGCCAACTTCGTTTTGGCAGATGAAATTAACCGTGCTCCGGCCAAGGTACAGAGTGCTTTGCTGGAAGCGATGCAGGAACGTCAGGTAACTATTGGTACGGAAACATTCCCGTTGCCCGAACCTTTCCTTGTACTTGCTACACAGAATCCTATTGAGCAGGAAGGTACTTATCCGCTGCCTGAAGCACAGGTGGACCGTTTCATGCTGAAAGTGGTTATCGACTATCCGAAGATGGAAGAAGAAAAAATGATTATCCGCCAGAATATCAATGGCGATAAATTCAATGTGAAGCCTATTCTGAAAGCTCAGGAGATTATTGAAGCACGTAAAGTTGTTCGTCAGGTATATCTGGATGAGAAGATTGAACGCTACATTGTTGATATTGTATTTGCTACCCGTTATCCGGAGAAATATGATCTGAAGGAACTGAAAGATATGATTGGTTTCGGTGGTTCTCCCCGTGCCTCTATCAATCTGGCATTGGCTGCCCGTACTTATGCTTTCATCAAACGTCGTGGTTACGTGATTCCTGAAGATGTTCGTGCTGTGGCTCATGACGTATTGCGTCATCGTATCGGATTGACTTACGAAGCAGAGGCCAGCAACCTGACTTCTGACGAGATTATCAGCAAAATACTGAATAAGGTTGAAGTACCTTAATTAAGTAAGCATTTTTAAAAAGGTCTTCCGAGACCTGTTAATAAATGATGTGAACGTTTTTAAAGAATCTTGTCAACGTTTTAAAAAAACGTTGCCGGTATTTATTAACGGAATTATTTAACGATATAGATGGAAACAAGTGAACTGTTAAAAAAAGTCCGTCAGATTGAAATCAAGACGCGCGGATTATCCAACAATATCTTTGCTGGCCAGTATCATTCGGCCTTCAAGGGTAGGGGTATGGCATTTTCCGAGGTGCGCGAATATCAGTTTGGCGATGACATACGCGACATTGACTGGAACGTGACCGCTCGCTTCAATAAGCCTTACGTGAAGGTGTTCGAAGAAGAGCGCGAGTTGACCGTTATGTTGCTGGTGGATGTTTCCGGTAGTTTGGAATTCGGTACGGTGAAACAGATGAAAAAGGATATGGTGACGGAAATAGCTGCAACTTTGGCTTTTTCGGCTATACAAAACAACGATAAAATCGGGGTTATCTTTTTCTCTGACCGGATAGAGAAATTCATTCCGCCTAAGAAAGGGCGTAAGCATATCTTATATATTATTCGCGAACTGATTGACTTTAAAGCGGAGAGTCGGAAAACTGACATCCGGCTCGGACTGGAATATCTGACAAATGTAATGAAGCGTCGTTGTACAGCCTTCCTGTTATCCGATTTCATTGATCAGGGGAACTTTAAGAATGCAATGACTATCGCCAACCGGAAACATGATATGGTGGCTATCCAGGTGTATGACCGCAGGGTAGAGGAACTGCCGGCTATCGGTTTGATGAAAATAAAGGATGCTGAGACCGGACATGAGCAGTGGATTGATACCTCGTCGCGTGCTGTTCGTCGTGCTCATCACGACTGGTGGGTGAATAAACAGGTGGAACTGAGCGAAACATTCACTAAGAGCAATGTCGATAATGTGTCGGTACGCACCGATCAAGACTATGTCAAAGCATTGATGAATTTGTTTGCGAAACGAAATTAATCGGAAAAATGAAAAGATATCTATTTCTGATAACCCTATTGGGGATGTTGACTGGCAAGGCAGTGGCTCAGTCGGTAACAGTGGATGCTACCATTGACTCTCTGCAAATTTATATCGGTGACCAGGCGAAGATTAAACTTCAGGTAGCCTTGGATGCCGATAAACGGGCTATTTTCCCTGTTTATACGGATACACTGGTAAGTGGTGTGGAGATTATAGATGTTGCAAAGCCGGATACGCAGTATATAAATGATGATAAACGAATGCTGATTACGCAGGAGTATACTGTTACATCATTCGACTCGGCATTGTATTATCTGCCACCGATGGAAGTATTGGTGGATAATAAGGCATATCGTTCGAAGGCATTGGCACTGAAGGTATATTCGATGAATGTGCCATTGGATCCTGAGAATCCAGAACAGTTTTTTGGTCCGAAGACAGTAATGCAGCCTCCTTTTGTGTGGGAAGACTGGTATGGGATTATTACCTGTGGCATATTGCTTATTCCGATTGCGTTATTACTTATCTATCTGATCATGCGTATCTGTGACAATAAACCTATCATCCGTAAGGTAAAGGTTGAACCGAAGTTACCTCCGCATCAGATGGCGATGAAAGAAATAGAGCGTATCAAAGGGGAAAAAGTATGGCAAAAGGGACAGCCGAAGGAGTATTACACGGAATTGACAGATATTTTGCGTACGTATATTAAAGAGCGTTTTGGTTTCAATGCTTTGGAAATGACCTCTTCGGAGATTATAGAAAAGCTGCTTGATATGCAAGATAAAGAAGCTATTGCAGATTTACGTTCTCTTTTTGAGACTGCCGATTTGGTGAAGTTTGCTAAGCATAATCCGTTGATGAACGAAAATGATGCGAATCTGATCAATGCCATTGAATTTATCAATGAAACCAAGGAGAAAGAAGTGGAGAATGCAAAACCGCAACCCACTGAAATTACCATCATTGAGAAACGTTCATTGCGTACTAAAATATTGCTGGGCATAGGCATCGTAGTTTTATCGGTTGCCTTGATTGGTTCGTTCGTTTATATTGGAATGCAGTTATACAATTATTTTGCGTAGTAGTAGAATTTAAGGGTAACTCCAATCTTAAATAGTAAATTGTTAAATAGTAAATACAATGGTTTTTGCCAATATTGAATATTTGTTTTTGCTGCTGTTGCTTATACCTTATATAGTATGGTATATCATGAGGCGGAGGAATAATGAAGCTACACTTCAGATTTCGGATGCTCGTGTATATGCTCATACGCCGAAGAGTTATAAGAACTATTTGTTGCATGTGCCTTTTATGTTACGGATTATTGCCTTGGCATTGATTATCGTAGTGTTGGCGCGTCCTCAAACTACTAATAGCTGGCAAAACAGTGAAATTGAAGGTATAGATATTATGATGGCCATTGACGTATCTACCAGTATGCTGGCAGAGGACTTGAAACCGAATCGTCTGGAAGCAGCTAAAGATGTGGCTGCGGAGTTTATCAATGGTCGGCCCAATGATAATATCGGTATAACTTTATTTGCCGGTGAAAGTTTTACGCAATGTCCGTTGACAGTGGATCATGCAGTGCTTCTGAATCTGTTTCAAGGCATTAAGTGTGGTATTATTGAAGATGGAACAGCAGTCGGTATGGGTATTGCTAATGCGGTTACTCGCTTGAAAGATAGTAAAGCGAAGTCTAAAGTAATCATTCTGTTGACGGATGGTACAAATAATAAAGGAGATATATCTCCGCTGACTGCGGCAGAAATAGCTAAGAGTTTTGGTATCCGGGTTTATACAATTGGTGTAGGTACGAACGGAATGGCTCCGTATCCTTATCCGGTGGGTAACACTGTGCAGTATGTCAATATGCCGGTGGAGATTGATGAAAAGACACTGACGCAGATTGCGGCTACCACAGAAGGTAATTATTTCCGTGCCACCAGTAATTCTAAGCTGAAAGAGGTATATGAGGAGATTGATAAGTTGGAGAAAACCAAGTTGAATGTGAAGGAATACAGCAAGCGCCAGGAAGAATACCGTTGGTTTGCTTTGGCGGCATTCTTGTGCGTGTTACTTGAAGTATTGCTTCGTAATTCTATCTTGAAGAAGATACCTTAAAACAATGCATTAATTGTAAATTACTAAATTGTACATAGAAAGATGTTTCGATTTGAAGAACCTACATATTTATACCTGTTGCTTCTGTTGCCTTTCTTGGCGGCTTTCTACCTGTACTCCAATTATCGGAGACGGAAAGCGATCCGCAAGTTTGGCGACCCGGTGCTAATGGCACAGTTGATGCCGGATGTATCTAAATATCGTCCGGATGTGAAGTTTTGGCTGGTGTTTGCTGCAATCGGACTGTTTGCTGTATTGCTGGCACGTCCGCAGTTTGGCTCTAAGTTGGAGACTGTGAAGCGTCAGGGAGTAGAGGTAATGATTGCGTTGGATATTTCTAACTCTATGTTGGCACAAGATGTACAACCCAGTCGTCTGGAGAAGGCCAAGAGACTGGTAGCACAATTGGTTGACAAGATGGAGAATGATAAGGTAGGTATGATTGTGTTTGCCGGTGATGCCTTTACACAGTTGCCTATTACAAGCGATTATATTTCTGCCAAGATGTTTTTGGAATCTATTAATCCGTCGTTGATATCCAAGCAGGGTACGGCTATCGGTGCAGCTATTAATCTGGCTACCCGCAGTTTTACACCCCAGGAAGGAGTAGGGCGTGCCGTCATCGTTATTACTGACGGTGAAAACCATGAAGGCGGAGCTGTGGAAGCTGCCAAGGCAGCTGCAGAAAAAGGTATTCAAGTCAGTGTTCTGGGGGTGGGTATGCCTGATGGTGCACCTATTCCCGTAGAAGGAACCAATGATTTCCGCCGTGACCGTGACGGAAATGTGGTTGTAACCCGCTTGAATGAGCAGATGTGTCAGGAAATAGCTCAGGCAGGAGATGGGATTTATGTGCGTGTAGACAATTCAAATGCTGCGCAAAAGGCAATTGCTCAAGAAATTAATAAAATGGCGAAAGCGGATGTGGAAACACAGGTTTATACAGAGTTCAACGAACAATTCCAGGCTGTTGCATGGATTATATTGTTACTGTTGTTGGTTGAAATGCTGATTTTGGAACGTAAAAACCCATTATTCCGTAATATCCATCTGTTTAAAAAGGAAGAAAGGTATGATGATGAGAAATAGAACTATCGGAATTATCTTGCTGCTACTGACGGCTATTTCAGTTTCCGCACAGAAAGCGGAACGCGACTATATTCGTAAGGGAAACCGTGCTTATAAAGATAGTACGTATGTAAATGCTGAAGTGAATTATCGGAAAGCTATTGATGTGAATCCGAAGTCAACGATATCCATGTATAATCTGGGTAATACGCTTATGCAACAGAATAAGTTGCAGGAGGCTATGGAGCAGTTTGTTGCTGCCACTAAAATGGAGAAAGATAAGGGTAATCTTGCTCAAATCTATCATAATATGGGAGTAATATTCCACTCCGGTAAGGATTATGCCAAAGCTGTGGAAGCATACAAAGAGTCGCTACGTAATAATCCGAAAGATAACGAGACGCGTTATAACTTGGCTTTGGCTCAGAAAATGTTGAAAGATCAGGAACAGAATCAGCAGAATCAAGACCAAAACCAAGATCAGAATCAGGACAAAAAGGAGCAGGAAAAAGAACAAGATAAAGACAAACAAGACCAAAATCAACAAGATCAGCAGAACCAGGATCAACAGCAGCAACCTCCTCAGCCACAAGAAAATCAGATGTCAAAGGAAAATGCTGAACAACTTCTGAAGTCGGTGATGCAGGATGAGAAAGATGTACAGGATAAGGTGAAGAAACAGCAAGTTATCCAAGGTGGTCGTTTGGAAAAGGATTGGTAAATAATAAAAGATACGATAATATATGAGAAAATTAATTTTCTTATGGATAGCACTGGTAGTAGTCAGTCTGCAAGCTTTGGCTAATGACAAGGTGTCATTTACCGCATCAGCTCCTGATGCTGTAGCGGTGGGTGACCAGTTCAGACTGGCATATACAGTGACTACACAGAAGGTGAGAGATTTCCGTGCTCCCTCTATTAAGGGATTTGACGTACTGATGGGACCCAGTCGCTCTCAGCAAAGTAGTATGCAAATAGTTAATGGGGTATCGACCTCAACCAGCAGTATTACTTTCACTTATATACTGATGGCTACTGCTGAAGGTAGTTTCACAATTCCAGGAGCTACAATTACAGCAGATGGTAATCAGATGGTTTCTAATTCTGTGCAGATCAAGGTTCTGCCAGCAGATCAGGCCGGAGCAACTTCTTCAGGCGGAGGTAATAGTAGCCAGCAGGGCAATACCAGCCGTGCTTCTTCAGGAACTTCTGTTTCCAATCAGGACCTCTTTATTTTACCTACTATTAGTAAGACCAATGTGTATGAACAAGAAGCATTTTTGCTGACTTATAAAATTTACACTCTGGTTGACCTCCGCGGCTTTGACAATGTGAAACTTCCTGATTTTAAGGGATTTCATTCACAGGAAGTGGAACTTCCGGGTGATAGAAAATGGAGCTTGGAACATTATAAGGGACGGAATTATCAAACTACTGTTTACCGGCAATTTGTGCTGTTTCCGCAGCAGTCTGGTAATTTGACTATTGATCCGGCACGTTTTGATGCTTCTATTGCTAAAGCTACTCATGTATCTGATCCGTTTGAAGCTTTCTTTAATGGTGGCAGTAACTACATTGAGGTCAAAAAGACATTGATGACACCGAAACTAACTGTAGATGTAAAACCCTTACCAGGCGATAAACCTGCTGATTTTTCCGGTGGAGTGGGAGAGTTTAGCATTTCTTCTTCCATTAATAGTACTAATGTAAAGACAAACGATGCTGTAACTGTTAAACTCGTCATTTCCGGTACAGGCAATTTGAAGTTAATAGGTGATCCTGAGGTGAAATTCCCAGATGACTTCGAGGTATATGACCCTAAAGTTGATAATAAATTCAGGCTGACAAGTGCAGGACTTTCGGGTAGTAAGGTTATTGAATATCTGGCTATTCCACGCAATGCCGGAACATTTAAAATACCAGCGGTGAAATTCAGCTATTTCGATATCAAATCCCGTACTTATAAGATATTGACTACCGAAGAGTATGAATTGCATGTAGAGAAGGGTGAAGGAAATGCAGCGCAAACTATTGCTAACTTTACGAATAAAGAGGATTTGAAAGTCTTGAATGAGGATATTCGCTTCATCAAGCAAAATGATGTGACGCTTTCTCAAACGGGAGACTTCTTCTTTGACTCTATGTTGTACTGGTTGCTATATTTAGTACCTAGCGTTGCGTTTATCATTTTCTTTGTCATTTACCGTAAGCAGATAGCTGCTAATGCTAACGTTGCGAAAATGCGTACGAAAAAGGCAAATAAGGTTGCTGTTAAACGTATGAAGTTAGCTGGTAAGTTGTTAGCTGAGAATAAAAAAGATGTTTTCTATGACGAAGTATTGAAGGCTCTTTGGGGATATATAAGCGATAAATTGAATATTCCGGTTTCTCGACTTTCAAAAGATAATATTGAAGAGGAACTTCGTAAATATGGAGTGGAGGATGCTTTGATTAAAGAATTCCTGACTGCATTGAATGATTGTGAGTTTGCTCGTTTTGCTCCTGGCGATGATAACCAGGCTATGGATAAAGTCTATTCGGCTTCATTAGCAGTAATAAGTAAAATGGAGAATTCGATTAAACATTAATTAGGAGGTTATATGATGAAAAAAATATTGTTTTTTACTTTTGTTGGCCTGTTAATGGCATTGACCTCTTTTGGACAGACTGCATCGGATACATTACAACAAGCGAATGATTCGGTAACAATAGGTTCACACACTGAATTTTCAGCTGCTGCGCAAGCGAACAGTGTGACAAAAGCAGAAGGAGATAGCGCATATGTGAAGAATGATTATGCCTCTGCTATTCAGATATATGAAGCTCTGCTGAAAGAAGGAGAAGCGGCTGAGGTATACTATAACTTAGGAAATAGCTACTATAAGGCTGATGATATAGCAAAAGCCATTTTAAATTATGAGCGTGCACTTTTAATACAGCCAGGCAATGCTGATATTCGGGCTAATTTGGAGATTGCTCGTGCAAAAACAATTGATAAAGTGATTCCCGTACCCGAGGTTTTCTTTGTATCTTGGACGAAATCATTGATTAATTGTTTGAGTGTGGATGCTTGGGCAAAGGTAGGCGTTGTTTGTTTCTTTTTGTTGCTTGCATCTCTTTACTTCTTCTTCTTTTCCAAGCAAATCGTGTGGAAGAAAATAGGATTTATTGCAGGGATAGTATTTCTGGTGTTAGTTATATTAGCGAATGTCTTTGCTTTTCAACAAAAAAATGAGCTATTGAATCGTAACAATGCTATCGTACTAACTCCAAGTGTAACAGTACGTAGTACTCCGAGTGAAAGTGGCACCAGTTTGTTCATATTGCATGAGGGACGGAAGGTTGAAATTAAAGATAACTCCATGCGTGAATGGAAAGAAATCCGCTTAGAGGATGGTAAAGTAGGATGGGTACCTGCGGCATCTGTTGAAGTTATCTGATTGATAGATATAATTCTTTCATAATAAGATAGTTAATAATAAAAAGAAGCCTGTTGAAAGGGAAAATACAAATCTCCTTTTGACAGGCTTCTTTATTTTTATAAAAAAGACACTGAAATAGTTTGTTTTATCTTTTTTTTTCCTTAAGTTTATAGCGTGATAAGTGAAACTCACAGAGTTATTAACCATTAAATTTATAAATATGAGAACAATAACATTTAATGAACTTCGCAGAATTAAAGATTCATTACCTACTGGTAGTATGCATAGAATAGCCGATGAGCTCGGATTGAACGTTGATACGGTTAGAAACTTTTTTGGCGGTCACAATTTTAAAGAGGGTAAGAGTGTTGGGATACATTTAGAACCTGGTCCGGATGGTGGGTTGGTTATGTTGGATGATACTACCGTCCTTGATAGAGCTCTAAAAATTCTAGATGAAATGAATGCCAGTGCTGAGCCTGTTCGAGCTTAAGAAAAGAAAGTTATAAATGAATCCCAATTGATAGACAAACAATTGGGATTTCTTATTTGTTTATAAAGTAAAAACAGTTGATTATGGAAGACAAGTTAGTAACCTTAGCTATTCTGACTTATGCAAAAGCTCAGATATTGAAGAATGTGCTTGAGAATGAAGGTATTGAAACCTATATTCATAATGTAAATCAAATACAACCTGTAGTGTCTTCAGGTGTGCGCTTACGTATAAAAGAAAGCGATCTACCGCGTGCATTGAAGATAACTGAGAGCTCTGCTTGGCTTTCTGAAGAGGTAGTGGGAGGGAAGTCACCCAAAGTAGAAAAGGAGAGTAATAAGGTCTTAATTCCTGTAGACTTTTCTAATTATTCAATGAAGGCATGTGAGTTTGGTTTTAATTTCGCTCAGAATATGGGAGCGGAAGTTGTGTTGCTTCATGTTTATTTTACACCAATCTATACCACGTCATTACCTTATGGAGACGTTTTTAATTATCAGCTAACAGACGATGAAAATGTAAAAAACATATTACAAAAAGTTCATGCAGACTTAAATACTTTATCTGACAAGGTAAAAGCAAAAGTAACTTCAGGAGAGTTTCCGAATGTAAAATATAATTGTGTGTTGCGTGAAGGTATTCCAGAAGAGGAAATTCTTCGTTATTCGAAGGAATATCGGTCACGTATTGTTATTATGGGGACTCGTGGTAAAAATCAGAAAGATATAGATTTAATTGGTAGTGTAACTGCTGAGGTAATTGAGCGAAGCCGTGTACCAGTTTTAGCCATTCCCGAGAATACTCCATTTAAACAGTTTGCAGAAGCTAAACGTTTTGCATTTATCACCAATTTTGATCAACGGGATTTAATCGCATTTGATTCTTTGATTGCTGCTTTAAAGCCATTTCATTTTTCTGTATCTTTGATTCATTTGTCAGATGTTAAGGACACTTGGAATGAAATTAAATTAGGTGGTATTAAGGAATACTTTCAAAAGCAGTATCCGGACCTGGAAATTCATTATGATGTTGTGATGAATGATGATTTCTTGAACAGCTTAGATAATTACATAAAAACTAATCATATTGATATAATTACGTTGACTACTTATAAACGGAATATATTCTCTCGCTTATTTAATCCAGGTATTGCTCGGAAGATGATTTTTCATTCTGATACACCGTTGTTAGTTATTTATGGACGCCCAAGCTAAAGTAAATAGCGCGAGCATTTCAAATTAATAATCGGTATTATGTTTAATATATAATACTAATATTCTTTTTACAAAATTAAAGCCACCTTCTTGAATCTTACCCATAAAAATAAACCCTAAAAGTAAAACTTTTAGGGTTCGCTTCAAAAAAATCTATTTTTGAGACAGCTGCTTTTTAAGTTTATACTTTACATCAGCTTTTCAATTTCTTCAAATTCTGGTCCCATATCTAAATTATAATATACTCTGTAAAGACCATTCAACCATAAATCCTTTTGGTCAGGTTTTAATTCTCTTGCTTTTTCATAGCAAGGTTTTGCATTTTCATAAAAAGCTTTCAAGGTAATCTGATCTTCTTTATATTTAGGATCATTAACGTCAGTAGTAGCTTTTTCTGAGAAGTCTTGAGCCTGGAGACAGTAGATCAGTCCTAAATTGGAATAAGCTTCTGCATAAGTAGGATCTACTTCAATTGTCTTTTTGTAGTATTCAATAGCCTTATCATAATCCTTCATATTATGGTAAAGATATCCTTTTACATACAGATAGAATGTATTATTGGGGTCTTTAGCTAACATTTCATCGGCGAATTGCATGGCTTCATCGTATTTATTGTTATTGCTATAATAATCAATTAAATGACCGAAGAAGAATGAATGTTGAGGATATTTTTGCAAACCTTCTTTCAATGAAGCAATCCACTTAACAGTATCGCCTTGGGCTTTTAAAGCTGTAGAGATGAACTCCATAGCATACTGACCTACTTCTTTGTCGTTCTGTGCATAAGGAGCATATTTCAGAACACTGGGATAATCCTCCATCTTTGCTGCTGCCAAGCTTGCATAATAAGCAATCTGAGCTAAGAGTGTATCTGTCTGCAAGAAGTTTTCCTTTTCAAACATCGGATTCTGAGCAATTTCAATATAAGTTCCAAAGAAATCTAATGCTTCTTTGTTCTTCTCTAAGTTATAATATTGAATACCGCCATTGATCAAGTTTGGGCGTTCTGCTACAATAGCAGCAGCATTGGGTTTTCTGTACTTGTTCTTGATTTTTCCCTTTTCATTTGGAACCTGTGCGAGTTCATCGCACTTAAGGTAGTATTTGCACATATTCAATGCACTATTATATACCTTAAGAGTATCATAAGGTTTTCTTAAATAGGCATTTTCCATCTGTTTTTCATTAATCCTTTTCTGAATAAAACCTGCTACATCCCAAGTATCGGCATTATCCTTTGTTTCAGGATTAGTCAAGGCTTGATTGATGAGCTGCTCGGCCTTATTAAAGTCCGGATTCACTTCATTTGCAATGCTTTTAGCTTCTTTCACAGTCTTTTCTTGAGCGAAAGTGAAGCCTGCAGCGAGCAATAAAATCACTGAAAATAATACTCTTTTCATGATAGTTGTAAAATTAAAATTAATATTATGTCTATTCTTCATCTTCATTATTGACTTTATTATCAGAGTTATAGTCTTCCTCCTCTCCTTCTACCTCATTTATAGTGGGAATCGGAGAATTTTCATCATCAACAGGAATCTCATCTTCCATGCTTTCTGATGTAACTTTACATACTGAACCAATCTCATCGTTTCTCTTTTCAAGATTGATCAGACGAACACCCTGGGTAGCACGCCCCATAATACGGACATCAGCAACTTTCAGACGAATGGTGATACCAGATTTATTGATAATCATCAGGTCATTATCATCTGTTACAGACTTGATTGTTACCAATTTACCGGTTTTATCGGTGATATTCATTGTCTTAACACCCTTGCCACCACGATTAGTCTTACGGTAGTCTTCGATATCAGAACGTTTACCATAACCTTGTTCAGAAACGACCATAATGGTTTCAGCTTCAATATCTTTAATACAAATCATTCCTACTACTTCATCTTGTCCGTCTTCGTCAAGCGTCATACCACGTACACCGGTTGCAGTACGTCCCATAACGCGTACAGCACTTTCGTGGAAGCGAATAGCACGTCCATTACGATTGGCAATGATGATTTCATTGTCACCATTAGTCATACGTACTTCGATAACGCGGTCGTCCTCACGGATAGTAATAGCGTTTACACCATTCTGGCGAGGGCGGGAATACTGTTCAAGTAATGTTTTCTTAATAACACCATTCTTGGTACAGAATAAGACATAATGACTGTTGATGAAGTCTGTGTCAGAAAGGTTCTTCACACGCAGATATGCATTTACAGCATCGTCTGAATCAATATTCAGCAAGTTTTGGATGGCACGTCCCTTGGAATTCTTGGTACCTTCGGGGATTTCATATACTTTGAGCCAATAGCACTTACCCTTTTGAGTAAAGAACATCATGGTATTGTGCATGGTTGCCGGATATATGTGTTCAATGAAGTCTGCATCGCGGGTATCTGTGCCCTTAGAGCCTACTCCACCACGGTTTTGAGCACGGAACTCACTCAATGGAGTACGTTTAATATAGCCCATATGAGAAATGGTGATAATCATTTCGTCATCTGCATAGAAATCTTCCGGATTGAATTCTTCGGATGAGTAAACAATCTCAGAACGACGTTCATCTCCGTATTTTGCTTTTACTTCAATTAATTCATCAGTAATAACTTTGCGGCAAAGTTCGTCATTCGACAGAATTTCTTCGTAATAAGCAATCAGCTTCATTACTTCTTCATATTCAGCGTGGAGCTGATCCTGCATCAGTCCGGTCAATTGGCGCAAACGCATTTCTACGATGGCACGAGACTGAATTTCAGTTAATTGGAATCGTTCTATCAAGCCGGAAATAGCGTCATTAGGTGTCTTTGCTGCACGGATGATACGGATTACTTCATCGATATTATCTGATGCTATGATTAAGCCTTCCAATATATGAGCGCGTTCTTTAGCCTTACGTAAGTCATATTGAGTACGACGGATAACCACCTCATGGCGATGTTCTACGAAGTACTTAATCATGTCTTTCAGATTCAGCAAATGAGGACGCCCATGTACCAATGCTACGTTGTTCACACTAAAAGAAGTCTGTAACAACGTCATCTTATAGAGCTTATTCAAGACTACGCTGGCGTTGGCATCACGTTTGATATCAATCACGATACGCATACCTTCACGGTCAGACTCGTCATTGGCATTGGAGATACCTTCTATCTTCTTATCATTGGCTAAATCGGCGATATTCTTGATCAGTTCCGCCTTATTGACACCATACGGGATTTCCGTGATGACTATTTTGTCATGTGTAGAACTGGTTTCAATTTCTGCTTTTGCACGCATGATAACGCGACCGCGACCAGTAAGATATGCCTCGCGTACGCCACTCATACCATATATATATCCTCCTGTTGGGAAATCGGGAGCTTTCACATAGTTCATCAACTCCTCTATCTCGATATCGTTGTTCTCGATGTATGCGATGCAAGCATCAATAACCTCTGAAAGGTTGTGTGTCGGCATATTGGTTGCCATACCTACAGCAATACCAGATGCACCGTTTACCAAAAGGTTTGGAATACGGGTAGGCATAACGGTAGGCTCCTGCAAAGAATCGTCGAAGTTACTCTGCATATCAACGGTTTCTTTGTCGAGGTCTTGCATCATATCTTCACCGATCTTGCGCAAGCGACACTCGGTGTAACGCATAGCTGCTGCGCTATCGCCGTCTACCGAACCATAGTTACCCTGGCCATCTACCACCATGTAACGCATTGCCCAAGGCTGTGCCATACGAACTAATGCACCGTAAACGGAAGAGTCACCATGCGGGTGATACTTACCCAATACTTCACCTACAACTCTGGCTGATTTTTTATAAGGTTTATCAGACGTATTTCCCAGTCCCATCATTCCGAAGAGAATTCTGCGGTGGACAGGCTTAAAACCATCTCTAACATCCGGAAGGGCACGCGAAACGATGACCGACATGGAGTAGTCAATGTACGATGACTTCATTTCCTCCTCGATGTTAATCTTTATAATTCTGTCTTGTTCAAGCATTTAAAAAGATTATTAATTATACATACTTTGGTTCATGAAAAACCACGCTAAAGTACTGCTTTTTTACGATATACAAAAGTTTTCGCCCATAAACTTTATTTCAGAACCATTCTCTCACCTACTTTGTTCTTATAATATATAAATAAGGTGTTAATAAGGAGCTTTTTCCCAAGAATGAAAGCGCTTTAGTATAATACTGGTGAACGGATATTAAACTGTGGCACGGGTTTTGTATATAAATAATAAATAAAACGATAGAATACGTACTGGAAATTATAAATGCGTATCTTTGTATTAAGTAACACCTTAGAATAAGGAAGGAGAATATTAAGTATGAATAATCAGTTTTCACAAAGAGTTTCTGACATTATCACTTACAGCAAGGAGGAAGCTAACCGGCTGAAGAATAGATATATCGGTCCGGAGCATCTTCTACTTGGCATGTTGCGAGACGGCGGAGGGAAAGCTATAGAAATATTGCAGAAACTGGATATAGACCTAAACAGAGTTAAGAAACGTCTGGAAGGTTTTTTAAAAGAGATTGAAGATGATAACTTGTTGCCTGATGCAGACATTCCATTGTCTCCTATGGCAGCTAAGATATTGAAAATGTGTATACTCGAGGCTCGTCTGCTGAAGAGCGCCACTGCTGATACTGAACATGTATTGCTGGCTATCTTGAAAGACGGTAATAATTTGGCCGCTACGGTATTGGAAGAAAATAATATAGATTATAAGTCAGTGTTTGAACAGCTTTCTATGAAAGCCAGCCCTAACGCAGGTATGGGATTTACGGAAGATGATGACGAGGAAGAAGATGAAATGAATATGTCTTCACGTTCTTCTCAAAGTGGTAGTTCACAGTCTTCTACGCAAACAGCGTCTAAGAAACCATCCAATGATACTCCGGTATTGGATAACTTTGGTATGGATATGACCCGGGCTGCGGAAGAAGGTAGACTGGATCCTGTGGTAGGTCGTGAACGTGAAATCGAGCGGTTGGCTCAGATTTTGAGCCGTCGTAAGAAGAATAATCCGGTATTGATAGGTGAACCTGGTGTAGGTAAATCAGCTATTGTAGAGGGATTAGCATTACGTATTGTTCAGAAGAAAGTATCCCGTATTCTGTTTGATAAACGTGTGGTAATGCTTGATATGGCTTCTGTAGTAGCCGGAACCAAGTATCGCGGCCAGTTTGAGGAACGTATTCGTTCTATCATTAATGAGTTACAGAAGAATCCGAACGTAATTCTGTTTATTGACGAGATTCACACGATTGTGGGTGCCGGAGCAGCTGCCGGTTCTATGGATGCTGCCAATATGCTGAAACCTGCATTGGCACGTGGTGAAATACAATGTATAGGCGCCACTACCCTTGATGAATACCGGAAGAATATAGAAAAAGACGGTGCCTTGGAACGCCGTTTCCAGAAAGTGATTGTTGAACCGACCACTGCCGAGGAAACGCTCCAGATATTGAAGAATATCAAAGAGAAGTACGAAGACCATCATAATGTGACTTATACGGATGAAGCGCTGGAAGCATGTGTCAAGTTGACAGACCGCTACATTACTGACCGTAATTTCCCGGATAAGGCTATTGATGCTTTGGACGAAGCCGGTTCGCGCGTCCATCTGACAAACATTACTGTTCCGAAAGAGATTGAAGAACAGGAGAAACTGATCGAAGAAGCCCGTCAACAAAAGGCGGATGCGGTGAAATCGCAGAATTTCGAACTTGCTGCCAGTTTCCGTGATCATGAGAAAGAGTTTTCTGCTCGTCTGGAAGAGATGAAGGCTGAATGGGAAGCTCGTTTAAAAGATGATCGCCAGATAGTTGGCGAGGAGGAAATTGCGAATGTGGTTTCTATGATGTCCGGTGTGCCCGTACAGCGTATGGCACAGGCTGAAGGTATCAAGTTGGCAGGTATGAAAGAAGAGCTGCAAGCTAAAGTTATAGCTCAGGACCCGGCTATTGAAAAGGTGACGAAAGCTATTCTGCGTAGTCGTGTAGGATTGAAAGATCCTAACCGTCCTATCGGAACATTCTTGTTCCTGGGGCCTACGGGTGTGGGTAAAACTCACTTGGCGAAACAGTTGGCGAAATATATGTTTGGTTCTGCCGATGCGCTGATACGTGTGGATATGAGTGAATATATGGAGAAGTTTACCGTTTCTCGCCTTGTTGGTGCACCTCCGGGATACGTAGGATACGAAGAAGGCGGACAGTTGACAGAGAAAGTGCGCCGTAAACCTTACTCTATCGTATTGTTGGACGAGATTGAGAAAGCCCACCCGGATGTATTCAACATCTTGTTACAACTGATGGATGAAGGTCGCCTGACTGACAGTTATGGCAGAACTGTAGATTTCAAGAATACAGTGGTTATCATGACTTCCAACATCGGTACACGTCAATTGAAAGACTTCGGTCGTGGTGTAGGTTTTGCCGCCCAAAATCGTACGGATGATAAAGAATATTCACGTGGCGTGATACAAAAGGCTTTGAATAAGTCGTTTGCCCCTGAGTTTCTGAATCGTGTCGACGAGATTATTACTTTCGACCAGCTTTCGCTGGATGCTATCGAAAAGATTATCGATATTGAGTTGAAAGGCTTGTATGAGCGCGTGGAATCTCTTGGATATAAGCTTGTTATTGATGCTAAGGCCAAGACATTCATGGCATCTAAAGGATATGATGTGCAGTTTGGTGCCCGTCCGTTGAAGCGTGCCATCCAGACTTATCTGGAAGATGGACTTTCGGAATTGATTATTTCTTCTGAATTGCAGACGGGCGATACGATTTCTGTCTCTTTGAACGAAGAAAAAGGAGAACTGGACATTAAGAAAGCATGAAAATAAAGTCTTCTTAGAAGATGATAAACAGTCAAAATGTCAGTCCTTATGGGCTGGCATTTTTTTTGCATTACACTTGCCAAACGATTAAATATATAAACTTAAAAATATAAATCATAAGTAGTATGCAAAAAGGAAATATTGGGGTAACTACCGAAAACATTTTCCCCGTTATCAAAAAGTTCTTGTATAGCGATCATGAAATTTTTCTCCGTGAATTGGTTTCTAATGCTGTAGATGCTACGCAGAAGTTGAAAACCTTAGCCTCTATTGGCGAGTTTAAAGGTGAGGTTGGCGATTTGACCGTACATGTGTCTTTAGGAAAAGATACAATTACTGTTTCAGACCGTGGTATTGGTTTGACTGCCGAAGAAATCGACAAATATATCAATCAGATTGCCTTTTCAGGTGCCAACGATTTCCTGGAGAAGTATAAGAATGATGCTAATGCGATTATTGGCCACTTCGGTTTGGGCTTTTATTCAGCTTTCATGGTGGCTAAGAAAGTGGAAATTATCACGAAATCTCATAAAGAAGGTGCTCAAGCAGTGAAATGGAGTTGCGATGGTAGTCCGGAATTCACCATTGAGAACATTGATAAAGCTGACCGTGGTACAGATATAGTACTTTACATTGATGATGAAAGTCAAGAATTCCTGGAAGAGGCCCGCATTTCTTCTCTGTTGAAGAAATATTGTAGTTTCCTTCCCATACCTATTGCTTTTGGTAAAAAGAAAGACTGGAAAGATGGGAAACAGGTTGAAACAGACGAAGATAACATCATCAATGATAGCAATCCGTTGTGGACATTGAAGCCCAGCGAACTGAAGGATGAAGATTATAAGAAGTTCTATCGTGATCTGTATCCGATGTCTGATGAACCTCTGTTCTGGATACATCTGAATGTAGATTATCCGTTCCATCTGACAGGTATCCTCTACTTCCCGAAAGTAAAGAGCAATATCGAACTGAATAAGAATAAGATACAGCTTTATAGCAACCAGGTATACGTTACGGATTCAGTAGAAGGTATCGTACCTGACTTTCTGACACTGTTGCATGGTGTGCTCGATTCTCCGGATATTCCGTTGAATGTATCCCGTTCTTATCTGCAGAGCGACTCTAACGTGAAGAAGATTTCGACATATATCACGAAGAAAGTATCTGATCGTCTGCAATCTATCTTTAAAAATGATCGCAAACAGTTCGAGGAAAAGTGGAATGACCTGAAGATTTTCATCAATTACGGAATGCTTACTCAGGAAGACTTCTATGACAGAGCAAAAGATTTTGCCCTTTTCACCGATACGGATGGTAAATGCTATACATTTGAAGAGTATCAGAAGCTGATCAAAGATAATCAGACTGATAAAGATGGCAATTTGATCTATTTGTATGCTAATCATAAAGATGAGCAATTCAGCTATATCGAGGCTGCTAAAAATAAGGGATACAATGTGTTGCTGATGGATGGTCAACTGGACATTGCTGTAGTAAGCATGTTGGAGCAAAAGTTTGAGAAATCTCGCTTTACCCGTGTAGATAGTGATGTTATCGATAATCTGATTATCAAAGAAGATAAGAAAGGTGAAACCCTGGAAGCAGGCAAACAAGAAGCTCTTTCTGCTGTGTTCAAGAGCCAGTTGCCTAAGCTGGAAAAGGTTGAGTTTAATATCACTGCGCAGGCTTTGGGTGAAAACTCTTCTCCTGTGATGATTACCCAAAGTGAATATATGCGCCGTATGAAAGAAATGGCTAATATTCAGGCGGGTATGAGTTTCTATGGAGAAATGCCCGATATGTTCAACATGGTGTTGAATTCAGATCATAAATTGGTGAAAGAAGTTCTTGCAGACGAAGAAAAAGAATGCGACTCTGTTGTAGCTCCTATTCAGCAAGAAATGGATGACGTAGACAAACGTCGTAATGAGCTGAAAGATAAACAAAAAGGTAAGAAAGACGAAGAAATTTCTACTGCTGAAAAGGACGAAGTGAACGGATTGGATCAGAAGTGGGAAGAATTGAAAACAAAGAAAGACGAAGTATTTGCCGGATATGCAGCTAAAAATAAAGTTGTCCGCCAATTGATTGACCTGGCATTGCTGCAAAATGGCATGCTGAAAGGTGAAGCTTTGAATAACTTTGTGAAGAGAAGCATCGAGCTAATCTAAATACGCCCTTTATTCACAATCTATATGCCGGGAGCATTGCAACTTTTATAAGAGTTGTAATGCTCCTTTTTTCGTATATTTTGTGTGGGAACGCTTGTTTTTTAGCGTTGGATACGTCCAATTTCGAAACAATTGCATATATTTGAACTTTGATAATAATATATTTTTCAGCTCGGAACTTTGAAGTATGAAAAGAATTCTTTTGCTTTTATCGTTTTGTTTCTTGTTGCTGCCCATGTTGCATGCCCAAAAAGTTGGACTTGTATTGAGTGGTGGTGGTGCGAAAGGTATGACGCATATCGGCATCATTCGGGCTTTGGAAGAAAACAATATCCCTATCGATTATATTACCGGTACATCTATGGGAGCCATTATCGGTTCGTTGTATGCCATGGGATACTCTCCTGATGATATGGAGACTTTGCTGCGTTCAGAAGACTTTAAACGCTGGTATTCTGGAAAAGTAGAGCCTAAATACGCCTATTATTTTAAGAAAAGTATCCCTACGCCGGAATTTTTTAATATCCGCTTTGATTTTAAGGACTCCTTGAATGTCAAACCGCAATTGCCAACCAGTATGGTTAACCCCATCCAGATGAATTTGGTATTTGTGGAGCTGTTTGCCCGTGCTACGGCTGCTTGTGACGGTGATTTTGATAGGTTGTTTGTTCCTTTCCGCTGTATTGCTTCTGATGTATACAATAAACGGCAGATAGTGTTAGGGAAAGGTGACTTGGGAGATGCTGTCCGTGCTTCTATGAGTTTCCCGTTTGTTTTTAAGCCTATTGAGATAGATAGCGTGCTGGCTTATGATGGTGGTATTTATAATAACTTTCCAACGGATGTAATGCGGGATGATTTTCATCCGGATATTATTATTGGTAGTGTGGTGGCCGCCAATCCATCCAAGCCTAAAGAAAATGACCTTATGAGTCAGATTGAGAACATGGTGATGCAGAAGACGGACTATTCTATTCCGGATTCTGTCGGCATCCTCATGACATTCAAGTATGATGATGTGAACTTACTTGATTTCGACCGTCTTCAGGAACTCCATGATATAGGTTACAATCGCACTCTTAGCTTGATGGATTCTATAAAGGGGCGTATTCATCGTAGAGTGAATGCAGATAATGTGCGTTTACGTCGTCTGGTTTATCGCAGTAATCTGCCGCAGCTCTATTTTCAGAAAATTTATATTGATGGAGCTAACCCCCAGCAACAGGCTTATATTCAGAAGGAATTTCATGATGAAGAAAATGAACCATTTACCTACGAAGATCTGAAGCGTGGATATTTCCGTTTACTTGCGGACAACATGATATCGGAAATTATTCCGAAGGCGGTATTTAATGAGGAAACCGATATGTACGATTTGCATCTGAAAGTAAAGATGGAGGATAATTTCTCTGTCCGCTTGGGTGGTAGTGTGTCTACGACGAGTTCCAATCAGATATATTTGGGACTGGGCTATCAGAACTTAAATTATTATGCCAAAGAGTTTACGTTTGATGGTCAATTGGGTAAAGTTTATAATAATGCCCAACTGATGGCGCGTATAGACTTGCCTACTCATATTCCTACTTCATATCGGCTTATTGCATCTATTAGTACTTTTGATTATTACAAGAAAGAGAAACTGTTCTCTAAAAACGATAAACCTTCTTTTAATTCAAAGGATGAACGATTTCTGAAGTTGATTATCGCTTTACCGTTCTTAGCGAATAAACGGGCTGAATTTGGCTTTGGTATTGGGAAATTGCAAGATAACTATTTTCAATCCAGTGTGATAAACTTTGAAGAAGACCGTTCGGACAGGAGTTTATACAGGCTTATAGGTGGTTCTATTAGTTTTTATGGAAGTACACTGAATTCTCGTCAATACGCTACAAAAGGGTATAATGAGAAATTAATAGCTCAGATTTTTACGGGAAAAGAAAGATATAAGTCTGGAAATCCGGTAGAACAGCCTGTTACACAGGAACGTCAATCATGGTTACAGATTTCTTATATGAAAGAAGCATATCATAGTATGGCGCCTAAATTTGTTTTGGGGTGGATGGCGGAAGCGCTGTATTCATCGAGGAACTTCTCGGAGAATTTTACGGCGACAATGATGCAGGCTGCAGAATTTTCGCCGACTCCGCATAGTAAGCTGATGTATAATGAGGCTTTCCGCGCCAATCAGTTTCTGGCTGCCGGTATCAAGCCTATGTTTATTTTCAATGATATGTTTCATCTAAGAGGAGAATTTTATGGATTTATGCCTATTTTTCCTATCGAGAAGAATACGCAAAACAAAGCATTTTATGGAAAAGCTTTCTCAAAGGTAGAATATATGGGAGAAGTTTCTGTTATTTGCCAATTACCTTTTGGAGCGATCTCTGCTTATGTAAATCATTATAGCTCACCGAGAAGGGAGTGGAATGTGGGGCTGAGTATCGGCTGGCAACTGTTTAATTACCGTTTCATCGAATAATTTTCTTCAAAAAAAGTTTGTAGAATATTTGCAGTTTCGGAAAAAGTCCGTATCTTTGCACCCGTTAAACAAAAAGGCCGCGTAGCTCAACTGAATAGAGTAGCTGACTACGGATCAGCCGGTTACAGGTTTGAATCCTGTCGCGATCACGAAAAACCTCTGCAAATTACTTTGCAGAGGTTTTTTTATGATATACCACCGTAAGGTAACAGCTATATCAGGTCAGTCCGAAATAACCGCGTGCTTATGCAGATATAAGCATTAATTTCTTTTCTGAGACGAAAAAACATCCCCTGAGATGAAATCTATCTCAGGGGATGTTTTACAAAGAAGTATCTTCTTTTTTTTCTTAGCACTTAATGTTTAACTCATCCAAAATCTTCCGCATGGCTTCAAAAGTAGTAATCCTAGTAGGCACAAGCGGAAGGCGGAGTTTATTCTCAATCATTCCCATAACGTTCAACATTGCTTTTACGCCTGCCGGATTGCCATCCACAAAAAGAAGCTTGAATAACTCGGCAAATTTATGGTGGATAGTCAATGCATTTGCATAATCTCCTTGCAATGCCAGTCTTACCATGCGGCTAAATTCGCGTGGAAATGCATTTCCGATGACTGATATGATTCCAACAGCTCCCAAAGTAATCAAAGGGAAGGTAATGCCATCATCTCCCGAAATAACGTCAAAATTGGCCGGTTTATTCTTGATGATATCATCCATTTGAGTAATGTCGCCGGAAGCTTCCTTGACAGCAATAACATTTTTGAAGTCATGGGCAATGCGCAGCGTAGTTTCTGCTTTCATATTTACACCGGTACGACCGGGGACATTATAGAGTACAATTGGGAGCTCTGTAGCCTCTGCAATTGCTTTATAATGTTGATAAATACCTTCCTGAGAAGGTTTATTATAATAGGGAACAACAGACAAAATGGCATCTACTCCGGTAAAATCGTCGTTTTGAAGCGTATCCACAATGGCACGCGTATTATTTCCACCAACACCGAGCAGGATAGGTATCCGACCATTTACGCGTTCGATGACCATTTTCTTGATTTTCTTTTTTTCTTCTTCCGTCAGTGTCGGAGTTTCTGCTGTGGTGCCCAGCACACAAAAAAAATCAGTATTGTTTTGAAGTTGATAGTCCACCAAACGTATCAATGCATCGTAATCAACGCTTTCATCCTCTTTAAAAGGAGTAATCAGCGCTACCCCCATTCCTTTCAATTTAGTCTGTATCATGAGTGAAATTTAAGTAATCTCTAATTAAATGACTCGCAAAAGTACGAATATTTTCGATTTCTACAGCAAATATAAGCTATAAAAAAGATTTCACTGGAAAAATGTTACGAAATGAGCGCTAAAAACTCATCTTCGCTCATTATCTGCACACCCAGCTTTTGCGCTTTTTCCAATTTGGCGGGTCCCATATTTTCTCCTGCTAAGATAAAACTGGTCTTGGCAGAAATGCTACCTACATTTTTTCCTCCATTCTTCTCTATCAAATCTTTATATTCGTCTCTGGAGTGATGGGTGAACACACCGCTGATTACAATAGACTGTCCAGCAAGCTTATCAGTATAGCCGCTCAGATCTTCTTCCTTCCGGTTAAACTGTAATCCGGCAACTTTCAGTCGCTCTATTAATTCTCTATTCAGGGGATTAGCGAAGTAGGAAATGATGCTTTGCGCTATTTTCTCACCGATTTCATCGATATTTATCAATCTTTCAAGATCTGCATTTTCCAGTTCTTCTATGTCAGTGAAGGACTTAGCTATTTTCTTTGCTACAGTTTCACCGACAAAGCGGATACCTAGGGCGAACAATGCTCGCTCAAAAGGCACTTCCTTACTTTGGGCAATACCCTTGACGATATTTTCCGCCGACTTATCTCCCATACGCTCCAGATTCTTGATATCATCTACAGTCAACTTGTACAGATCTGCTGTATCCTTAATAAGCCCTAACCGGTAGAACATATCCACAGTTTCCGGGCCTAATCCGTCAATGTTCATAGCCTTCCGGCTGATGAAATGCTCGATCTTTCCTTTTATCTGAGGCGGACAAGCTGTTTCGTTGGGGCAATAATGCGCAGCTTCTCCCTCGTAACGGATTAATTTGCTGCCACATTCAGGGCAATGAGTGATGAACTTCACTTTTTCACCTACCATCATACTCCGGGCATCTTTATCTACTCCGGTAATTTTGGGTATGATTTCACCGCCTTTTTCTACATAAACCATATCGCCGACATGCAAGTCGAGCCCTTCAATGATATCCGCATTATGCAGAGAGGCGCGTTTTACGATTGTACCCGATAATTGTACCGGATCCAGGTTGGCAACAGGGGTTACTGCTCCGGTTCTTCCCACTTGGTAAGTCACCTTGTTTAAGCGGGTCAATGCACGCTCTGCCTGGAACTTGTATGCGATGGCCCAACGAGGAGATTTTGCGGTGAAACCGAGGTTTTTCTGCTGTTTCAGGCTATTAACTTTCAAAACAATGCCATCCGTGGCTACAGGTAAATTTTTCCGTTCCGTATCCCAATAATGGATGTAATCAAACACTTCTTGCAGGCTGTGACACTTCTTCATATGGTCGGAGATTTTGAATCCCCATTGTGCAGCTTTCTGCAGGTTTTCATAATGTCCGTCGCAAGGAAGTTCTTCACCTAATAAATAATAAAGGTAGGCATCGAGTTTGCGGGAAGCAACTATAGCAGAGTTTTGTAATTTCAGAGTGCCTGATGCGGCATTACGCGGATTAGCGAAAAGAGATTCTTCGCGTGCCTCTTTTTCGCGGTTTAGTTCCTCAAAGACTTCCCACGGCATTAGTATTTCCCCTCTGATCTCAAATAATTTGGGATAATCACCATGCAAAACAAGGGGGATAGTACGGATTGTCTTCACATTATCCGTTACATCATCGCCTTTTTCACCGTCGCCACGGGTTACGGCACGTATTAATTTACCGTTTTCGTATGTCAGTGAGATGGAAGTACCGTCATATTTAAGTTCGGCACAAATTTCAAAATCTTCGTTCAGGGCTTTTTGAGTGCGATCATAAAAATCAGATACTTCACCTTCAGAATAGGTATTACCCAATGAAAGCATTGGATATTTGTGTGTCACTTGCGTGAAATTCTTATTCAAATCGCTTCCTACGCGCATAGTTGGCGAAGTTTTGTCCTGATATTCAGGGTGCTCTCGCTCCATATCCTGCAATTCTCGCATCATGTCGTCGAACTCTTTGTCGGAGATTTCGGGAGCATTCAACACGTAATAATTGTAGTTGTGCCGATGTAGTTCGGCACGGAGCTGATCTATCTTTTCTTTTGCAGTCATAGCTATTTCAGATTGTTTGAACGCAAAAATACAGGTTTCTCCTCTAATATTTGTACTTTTGCAGAAAATTAAAATTAATATGCGCATTGATATAATAACAGTTCTACCGGAGATGATTGAAGGCTTTTTCAATTGCTCCATAATGAAACGTGCTCAGAATAAAGGGCTTGCAGAAATACATATTCATAATTTACGTGATTATACTGAAGATAAATATCGACGGGTGGATGATTATCCTTTTGGCGGTTTTGCCGGAATGGTGATGAAAATAGAGCCTATAGAGCGCTGTATCAATGCCTTGAAGGCAGAACGGGAGTATGATGAAGTCATTTTTACGACTCCTGATGGGGAGCAGTTCAATCAGCCAATGGCCAATACACTTTCACTTACCCAGAACCTTATTATCCTTTGCGGGCATTTTAAAGGTATCGATTATCGCATTCGCGAGCATCTGATCACTAAAGAAATCAGTATTGGGGACTATGTACTGACGGGTGGAGAACTGGCAGCGGCAGTGATGGCTGATGCTATTGTCCGCATCATCCCCGGTGTTATTTCCGATGAGCAATCAGCGTTATCCGACTCGTTCCAGGATAATCTTTTGGCTGCTCCGGTTTATACAAGACCTGCCGATTACAATGGTTGGAAAGTTCCGGAAATTTTATTGTCCGGGCATGAGGCTAAGATTAAGGAATGGGAGTTGCAACAGTCTTTGGAACGGACGCGCAGACTCCGCCCGGATTTGCTGGGAGAGGATTGAAACAGTTGTATAAAAATAGAAAAAGGACATTCATAACGAATGTCCTTTTTTATGTAAAATAGGTGCGAATGATATTCACTTGTTATTGGTTATACCTCAAGCGCACCGATAATTTCTTTCACGGACTTATATCCGTGTCTATCGAGATAGTCGTTTATACCTTCCGCTACTTTAATAGTAACTGCCGGATCGATGAAATTTGCCGTACCGATTTGGATGGCTGAAGCTCCGGCAAGCATAAATTCCACTGCGTCTTTCCAGTTCATGATACCTCCTAAACCGATGACAGGTATTTTTACCGCCTGGGCAACTTGCCATACCATGCGGAGTGCGATTGGTTTTACTGCTGCACCGGACATACCACCTGTTACAGTGGAGAGTATAGGACGCCTGCGTTCTGCGTCTATAGCCATTCCAAGCAGTGTATTAATTAATGAAACGCTGTCTGCGCCGCCATTTTCTACTGCACGGGCTATTTCAGCGATGCTTGTCACGTTAGGAGACAGCTTTACGATAAGTGTCTTTTTGTAAGCTGCGCGCACAGCTTTTACCACTTCTTCGGCTCCTTTTGTAGTGACACCAAAAGCCATTCCACCTTGCTTTACATTGGGACAAGAGATGTTCAATTCAATGGCAGGAATTTTGTCAAGTTCGTTAATGGCTTCCGCTGTTTTTACATAATCTTCTATGGCAGAACCCGAAACATTTACAATCATATTAGTTTCAATGTCCTTAATACGCGGATATATCTGTTCAACAAAGTAATTTACTCCCTTATTTTGCAGTCCCACAGCGTTTAACATACCTGATGGAGTTTCCGCCATACGCGGATATGGGTTACCTTCACGTTTGTGAAGAGTCGTACCCTTTACAATTATACCACCTATTCGCGTAATATCAATGAAATCGGCAAACTCTTCACCATACCCAAATGTACCGGAAGCCGTCATCACCGGATTGTTCATTTGTAATTCTCCAATGTTTACACTTAAATCTGCCATAATAGTTTGTTTATATTAAAAATCGGACCTTCTTTACATACACATAAATGCCCTTCCGTTGTATTTTCTACGCAACAGAGGCAAGCGCCTATACCACACGCCATTGTATTTTCCAATGATACTTCACAAGCTATATCTTTACTTTTGGCATATTTAGCCACCGCCATCATCATAGGCTTAGGACCACAAGTGTAAATCTGCTCGAATTGCACCTTATTCAATATGGAATGTTGTGTCACATATCCCTTTTCGCCATGACTGCCGTCCTCGGTAGTCGTATATACGTCACCATAAGCTGCAAACTGCTCCAGTTGCAGCAAGTCCTTATCACTCCTTGCTCCCAGAAGGAACGTCGGTTTACTGCCGTTTTTAGCTAATTGCTCGCCCAGATAAAGCATGGGAGCTGTACCAACACCTCCACCTACTAACAGAAGCTTATCAGAAGCCTTTTCAGGCATTGTGAAGCCATTTCCCAAAGGAAGTACTACGTTGACCGTATCGCCGGCTTTTGCTTCGCCTAATTGCCTAGTTCCGTCTCCAATCAGTTGGATCAGAAACCATACTTCATTGCGTTGTCTATCTACATAATTAATGGAAATGGGGCGGCGCAAGAAAGTAGTTGGAGATCCGTCCACACGTATTTCCGCAAATTGTCCCGGAAGCATATCCGGAAGCGGAGACGGAGACGTCAGTTTCAATAGCACATAATTAGCGTGCAGTCGGACGTTCTCAGTCACTGTCAAATCTAAAATGTATTTTTTCATTATCCTATATAAAGAGGTGAATTTTATCTTCAGGGCACAAAGATAATGCAAATCGAATGCAGAACTTTCATGCTTGCATGAAAAAGTTCTGCTGAGATGCTTATCTTATCCAAAGATACAGGAAATTGTGCAAATAGTCGTTTATGAGTCTTACTTTTCGGGTTTAAACGTCTCGTACGTATTATCGTCGAAGAAAATTCTTATTTCAGTGATTTTTCTGGGAGGCCTTTCTTTATAGATAATCTCCTGTTTTACAATATCTTTAGTGGTGTTTATAGGCGTTTCTAATGCGATTTCCTTGCGATTTTCGGCCGGGCCTGTCTCTTTGGACGGATTTACGGAATTCTCAGCGAATAATGGATAGTCAAATCCACCCTCAATAGAAGAATCGGAGTCAAAGGACATTTTACTCATTTCGCCTTCTCCGGTAAGTAGCCAGTTCAGATTAATATCACTATATTTTTGTTGCAGACGAAGAATTACTTCCATGCTTGGATATTTGTTACGCGAACCTAGAATATGCGAGATAGTAGCCTGAGCTACGCCGATACTTTCGGCAAATGCCCCCGCAGTTAATTTTTCCCGATCCATAATCATTTTGAACCTATCTTTTATGCTCATAACTGTTGCGATATAGTGATATTTACAATTGTATTGTTTCTCTTTTGGATTACAAAAGTAAAAAAATGAAATTACAAAAGCAAATTAAAAATGTAATTTCTTAGATATTACAATTGTATGTTTATTATTTCAAATGTTATTTATACAAATGTGATGATATATATTACCTAGATTTTAAGCCCATATTTTTACTTTAATAAAACCATGTATATTATTGGTTATTATGTATATAAGTTTAAGTTCTT
>OHNO01000295.1_pt1 | contig 29575 bp, 34 predicted proteins | sample 1569521 | NCBI WGS metagenome assembly OHNO01 (sample SAMEA3879604, study PRJEB24766) | human gut metagenome | biome: human-associated habitat; feature: feces | place: USA | collected 1985/1987
AAGGTATTTCCGCTTTTTAATTATTCAGTTGTAACACATGTATTGTAATCCTACATAGAGTGCAGATCCTTGTAATAAAATATCATTGTTCCTGATTTGTAAATATGTTATGATAAATCCACTCACAGAAATTCTTTCTGTGAAAAGCGCCGGCAGTCTCGTCTGTCCGCGGAGAATGCTGACAGTATCGTCAGTCCGAGGAATTCCCTCAAAGTTACCCGATTAACAAAATTATTTTTGCATGGAGAGTCTTGTAGAGCACCGCTTTTTTTCGTATACTGATTCTTAAGAAAGAAAATAAAGTTTATTGTGAAAACTTTTCTCTTAGTTCATAGGACTCGTTCATGTGCATGAAAGGAGAAGCCTATGACAGGAAAAGAAAACAGAGAAATCAAAAACAGCGTCTTCGTAGATCTGTTCTATGAAGACGAATCAGCAGAAGCAAATGAAATCGCGCTCTTTAACGCCATCCACGACGAGCCCCTCCCGGAAGGAACGAAGATCCGGAAATTCCGCGTAGACAATACGATCTATATGAATTTTCAAAACGATATTTCTTTTGACGCAGGAGGAAAAGTGATCGTATTCGGCGAGCATCAGTCTACGGTCAACGAAAACATGCCCCTTCGGAGTCTGCTGTACATCGGACGTGCTTATGAAAGGCTTGTACCGCCGAGAAGCCGTTATAAGAAGAAAATCGTTTCCCTTCCGACACCGGAATTTTACACATTCTATAACGGAAAAGAAAAGTGGGAAAAGGAAAAAGAACTGCGCCTGTCAGATGCCTATATCGTAAAAGACGGTGAGCCGAGTCTGGAATTAAAAGTAAAGGTCATCAATATCCGGCCGGAAGAACATCATGAAATCTTAGAAAGGTGTCAGGTACTGAAAGAATACAGCCAGTTCATGGAAATCGTGCAGAACTATCAGATCTCCGGGGAGGAAGAGCCTTATAAAAAAGCGATAAAAGAGTGCATTGAAAAAGGGATTCTTGCTGATTATTTAATGCGAAAAGGAAGCGAGGTTGTCAATATGTTATTAGACGAATACGACTATGAGACAGATATCGAAGTGCAAAGAGAAGAGGCAAGAGAAGAAGGAAGAAAACTGGGAAGAGAAGAGGGAAGAATGCAGGGACGAGAAGAGGGACGAGAAGAGGAACGAAAAGAATTTCTCCAAAAAATCTGCTCTCTCATTCAGAAAAAACTTGAAAAAGGAAAAACAGTTTCCGAAATTGCAAATGATCTTGAAGATACGGAAGAAAATATTTCTCATTTGATCAAGCAATTTCATCTAAATTAATCTTATATGCTTTTGTATGATTAAAAAGGAAAAAGTCCAAAGTTGCCCAAACCCCATCTACTGCTTACAATCTCATGATGTGCCTTTTGGCACTTCCGACGATTTATACTGTAAGCAGCTCTTTGAGGCTAAATTTATAATGACAGCCTTCCCTTTACTATGCTAAAATGTAAAAGATTATGAGAAAAACATATGAGAAATATGAAAATGAGGAGGATTTAAACTTTGGAAAACAAAAAAATTATCCAAGTAGAAGAAAAAGTACCTTTCAAGCTGCTCGTACCGCTAAGCATACAACATATGTTTGCAATGTTCGGTGCGTCCGTACTTGTTCCGTTCGTATTCGGACTGAATCCGGCCGTTGTTTTATTTATGAACGGAATCGGAACATTATTGTTCATCCTGATTACAAAAGGAAAAGCGCCTGCATACCTCGGCTCCAGTTTTGCATTTCTTGCACCGGCGGGAATTGTAATTGAAAAATGGGGTTACAGCTATGCACTCGGCGGATTTGTGGCAGTCGGATTCTTAGGATGTGTCCTTGCTTTGATCATCCGCAAATTCGGTTCCAAATGGATCGACGTTGTACTTCCCCCTGCCGCTATGGGACCGGTTGTCGCACTGATCGGACTTGAACTTGCCGGAACAGCCGCTTCCAATGCAGGTCTTACGGCATCTTCCATCGATCCGAAAAATGTGATCGTATTTCTTGTCACACTTTTAACCGCTGTCCTTGGATCTGTATTGTTCCGCAAATTTTTTGCCGTGATTCCGATCCTGATCGCTATCATTGCCGGATATATCGCGGCTCTTTTATGTCGTTGATTTCAGTAAAGTTGCTTCAGCATCATTTTTTGCGCTTCCGAACTTCTCCACGCCAAAATTCAAATGGGAAGCAATCGTGATCATTCTGCCTGTTATCCTTGTTATCGCCTCTGAACATATCGGACATCAGATCGTAACAAGCAAAATCGTCGGACGCGACCTTCTGAAAGATCCGGGTCTGCACCGTTCCCTCTTTGCAGATAATTTTTCCACGATGATCTCAGGATTTATCGGCTCCGTACCGACAACAACATACGGCGAAAACATCGGAGTTATGGCTATGACAAAAGTTTACAGCGTATACGTTATCGCAGGCGCCGCGGTACTGTCGATCATCTGTTCTTTCATTGGGAAAATGACGACTTTGATCAGCACTATCCCCGGCCCTGTTATCGGCGGAATTTCATTCCTTCTGTACGGAATGATCGGCACGTCAGGTATCCGCATCCTTGTCGATTCTCAAGTTGACTACGCAAGATCAAGAAATATGGCAATGACCTCTATTATTTTCGTAACCGGACTATCCGGTATCAAAGTACAGTTTGGAAGTATTCAGCTTACAGGTATGGTACTGGCATGTGTTGTCGGAATGATCATGGGATTGATGTTCTTCCTCTTCGATAAGCTAAAACTTACGAATGACAGAGAAAACTGCTAAAACACACTGAAAAAACAAAAAGAAAGAACAGAGGAATAATTACCATGCTGAAAATTGTCATTTCACCGGCAAAAAAGATGAATATCACAGATGAATTCCCCTGTAACGCCACTGTCCCGGTCTTTTCTGACCGGGCAGATGTGCTTCACGGGATTTTAAAAAATAAAAATATACAGGAACTGAAAACACTTTGGAAATGCAGTGATAAACTTGCCGAACAGAATTATCAAAGACTTCATGCCTTTTCTCCCGATCAGGCGGTAACACCGGCGCTTCTTGCCTATGAAGGAATTCAATATCAACACATTGCTCCTTCCGTTTTTACAGATGCCCAGTGGCATTATGTAAATGTTCACCTTCGCATTTTATCCGGATTTTACGGAATCTTAAAACCGACAGACAAAGTTATTCCCTATCGTTTGGAAATGCAGGCAAAGTTAGAAGCTGCTAAAAAGAACGACCTTTATGAATACTGGAGCGATACGCTGTACCAAAGTCTCCTCGCAGAAGGGATGACCGAACTTGTCAATCTCGCTTCCGCAGAATACAGTAAAGTAATCCTTCCCTACAAAAATATCCGCTGCATTACATGTATTTTCGGCGAAGAGGTAAACGGAAAAATAAAAGTCAAGGGCACTCAGGCTAAGATCGCCCGCGGCGAAATGGTACGCTGGATGGCAGATCAGAAAATCGAAAGCGTTTCGGACATCCGTGAATTCAAAGAACTGGGATATCGTTTTTCTCCCTCTCATTCCACGGAGGACACTTACACTTTTTCTCTTTGATCTAACTGCAGCTTTGTTTTGTATATGCGGACATATCACTCCCATTTGGGCCGCAAACGATAACTTGGGCTGCTGACTATAACTTTGACTACAGACTATAGTTTTTCCGCAGACTATGACTTTAGTTGCCGACTATAACTTTGCTCCAGGACTCTTTCATATTACTTTTATCTGTGTCTCCGGTGAGATCGTACGAAAAAGCTCGCTCATATTGATCTTCGCAGCACTGTCCGAAAAACTTGCGTCACAAAATACTGCCCGGCGCGGATGCTGTCCGGCAATCTTTCTGATCACAGTCTCGGATATATTTTCATTAAAGCAGGCGGCTAACTCTTTTCCGTCATAATAATGCACTGTATAACCACCGATTTTCTCCGAAGAGTACGGCTTTGACAATAAAAGTCCCCATTCCGTCAGACAGGCGAACAAAAGATCTAAGTCTGTACGATCAGGCTTAATATTTGTCTCAAGTCCGCAAAGCATTTCCTGCGTATACTCTTCAGGCATGTAATAAACATCCTCCATATTACTTTCATCAAGCCGCAGCACACGAAATCCAAAATCTCTGTTTTCGCATCCGTTTTCCCGTTTTATTTTTTCTGCTGCCCGGCGGATCCGTTCTTTTCCGATCTCACAGATTGTCTTATATCCTGCCTTATACGCTTCACTTTTTTTATCACATTCCTGCGGTATCTGAACTAAAATATAGTGCAGATCTATGTTTTTATCCGCCTCAGTCTGCATCACCGCATGAGCCGTTGTCGCCGATCCTGAAAAGAAATCCATTACGATATCGCCGTCTTTTGCCGCCATATTGATAAAATATTGTATGACGTTGACCGGCTTTACATTCTCAAACACTCTTTTTCCGTCAAACAATTCCTGTACGCACTGCGTACCTGCATTGTATATGCTGACTGCCTCTTTCGGAATCAGAGTGGACGGAGCGCCCATCGCGTCTCCCAAATATTTTTTAATATAGATGTTCCAATGTGCCTGATCTCCGTTTTGATCGACAAGCGGACCTGTCTTCGTTCTTTTAAATGTCACAAGACCTTCTTCCTTTGCCTGCTCAAACCTTTCCCGCACGAACCGGTAAATATATCCGTCTTTCGGACGCACTCTCTCCCCGTCCGGACAGATGATCTCGTATTTTTGGTTTGCATTTGTCGATTTATTTTTAAACACAAAATCTTTATCTCTGTATAATCCCCGCTCGTCTTTTTCCCGATACATCTTGATCGCTTCCCCTGACAACGGCGCAAAAAACATATCCAGACAAGTTTTATTTTTTGCATAACACAATATATATTCATGTGTCTTACTCGCAAATTTCGGCCGGATACCGCCTGCCGTAGAGCAATTCCATATAAAGCAGTTGACAAAATTTCGTTCGCCGAAAACCTCGTCACATATTTTTTTTAAATTTGCCTGCTCGTTATCGTCTATACTGATAAAAATTACTCCGTCATCACAGAGAAGGTTTCTGGCGGCAAGAAGCCGTGCATAAATCATGCTGCACCAATCCGAATGATACCTTCCGCTGTAATCCAAATTCTGATACATCCGGTTTTTATCATCTTGAGAAGCTCCGCCTGCATTCACATATTCTCTCGCTCTGATCCGAAAATCATCCGCATAAATAAAATCATTTCCCGTATTATAAGGCGGATCGATATAGATTACTTTTACCGAATCCAAATAACTTTCCTGAAGAAGTTTCAGCACATCCAGATTATCGCCTTCTATATAGAGATTGCCTGTCGAATCCCACTCAACAGAGTCTTGCACTACGGGACGCAGCGTTTTTCTGATCGGTTTATAAACTTCTTTTACGGCTTCCCGCTTTCCGACCCATGAAAATTCGCATGTTTCGCTTTCCTTTTGATTGATTCCCAAAAGAAGCTGCAACGTATTGATATCGACTTTTCGGATTGTCTTCCCATCGTTATCTTTTTGTTCTTTTACGCATGACGGGAAAATATCCGCAAGCCTGCGGATATTTTCCTGAAAACCGTCAACAGATTCAAATCTCATCTTTTCCATCTATGTCTTTCCTCAACTATTTCCTGCTCTGCCATACTTCATCCGTCTTTTGAAAAACATTCTCTGCATCGGTTTATAAATCTTCCGTTTTGAATCGCCGCTTCTTCACTGTCAAAAATGAGCAGCTCCTCTTTCGGCACTCTTCTTATAAACTTGCAGTCATCTGTTTTATGATAAAAATTTGTCGGCGTATATGGGTTTGCATACACTCTTTGCTTCGGCTTTCCAAACGCCTGCGCCAAACAGTCAATACCTTTTGTCTCTCCTAAGTTCTTTGCAAAATACAAGGCAAGTTCTGATTTATTTTTCTGTCTCATACGCTTAAATTGAACCGTATCATCGAGCAATTCCTCTTTCTGCATCCATCCGATCACAAATCCTTTTTTTGCCGGACGATCCAGGTAAACTCTCACAAAGATATCACAGCACTGATTTTCGCACTCCCATGCGATCACTCTGCGCCGCAGGTTTTCGCCCTTACATCCGTCAAATTCCGAAAACCTTTCCTGAACTTCCCTGCAGTAATCATCCAGACAATATCCAGGATCACTTTCCCGCCGTTTCAACTTCGGATAACAGAATACATCATCTTTACGCCGGATCGTCTCCAACAGTTTTTGCACTGACTTCACATTATCATAATCCCCTGTGAAATCACTTTCTACTTTCAAATCGTTTCTTATATTCGTAGATTTTACTTCTACGATCTTCACGCCTAATGTCCTGCATAACCGCCTTGTAACATTGCTCAGTTTCACAAATTTATTAGGTGTTCTTGCAATATCCTGCCTGATTGCTTCTTCTATAAAAGCAATGTTGACCGTTCCGGTTTTCCAGAGCAGAAAATCAAACGGGGCATGTTTTTTAAAATCATCGTTTCTGATCTCATCGTAAGTTTTCAAAGACAACTCCTGAGAATAATACTGACGAATAAATCGTTCGGTGATCTCCTCCGCGATCTTCCCCTGTTCTATATTACATTCCCGCTCTTTCTTCGGTCTGTCCGGCTGCCAAGTTTCCGCCGTATAGTTTATGATCTGTCCTACCACCCGGGCATCTAAATGCACCTGTCCATAATCCGCACATACAATATGATTTTGTAAAGTCAATCTCATCTTCTGCTTTGCACCTCCATGTGCACGACTTCAACTTTTGTATCGAGATTTCTTTTCCTTAAATACACAAATCGCTTCCGTACAAGATCTTTCTATATAGTGTACCTCATTATATCACAAACGGCAATGTGCATTTCAACCGAACTGTTACTTATAAGAAAAGACTTCCGAAAAAGTCACCGATGCCGTCTACAATACCTGACACAATATCGCCGACTCCGTCGCACACATCGCTGATAACATCCGATGCCACACTTCCCGCAAACATTCCCGCGCCGATCCCGATAACAACTTTTGCGGCTAACGGAATCGGTGCGGCCGCAAGAGCCGCCATCGTTGCCTCTGATGCGGCTGTTCCCGCCGCCCCGGAAACAGATCCTTTCAAAGCGCCGGACGCAACATTTCCTGTCGTCGTTGACAGATCGTCTCCGTTCACGATTGATTCCACCGCAGCCATTCCTCCTCCGAAAGCTCCTCCGAGTTTTGCCGACGATTTTGCCGCATTGGCAATCCCGGTTGATGACTGGACTCCGTTAAACTTATTGCTTACACGGGTTGTATCTTTCGTTGAGATTCCGCTGTCTTTCATTACTTTAGTCACACCTTGAGAAGGCGCCTTTGCATTAAATGCCGCCGCACTTTCAGACGTTCCTACTAACTGCGTTGTTCGATATTGACCGTTTTGCACCCGTTTGATCGTATCCATCGTTCCTTTTGCACTCGGAGTATCCTTGCACTGAATCCTCTCTATAATGCGATTTCCCTTCTTCGTAACCAAATCTACCTGACGGGCAGTTGACGAATTCGTAAGCGTTGTTGTCGTGTCCGGCTTCAGCAGATTAGAGAGATTCTTCTTATCAGAATACATCACCTCAAAAGCATTTCCTTTTCCGCCGGTCGGCGAATATGCCCCTGCCCTTCCTGACATTCTCACTGCTACAGAATAGTCATACCCTTCTACCACACTGTTTGCTAAATTTCCTGCTGTTTTTTCTTTGTTTTCATTCATTTTTCTTCCTCCTCTGTTGTTTCTTTCCACATGCTTCATCTGATTCTTGTTTCATTTTGTCCCTTTACCAAAGCCGCCTCCTGCCTTGACATACTCCTTTTCACTGATCCAAACGTCATTCTAAAATTCATACACTTTCGGCATCCCTCCTTTTCACCAGAGTTTGCTGTATAAAGATAAAGCAGTAATGCGGTCTTTCAATTCATCGTCATAAGACAAAATTGTTTTTATCTCATAGAAGTCTCCCGATCTTCTTACTACCATGACAAGTTCCGGATCTTCACTTAACGGAGCATCTATATGCAGAGGCATGAACCATGAAATAGTTCCGCTTTTCCCTGAATAAGAAGCTTTTGCAAACGATCTGTCGCGGCGCTGCATTTTAATCCCCCGCTCAAGAGCATTCATGATCTGACCTGCGATCTTGCTGTCGCTCTGACTGCGTATGCTTTCCGGAAAACGTTCCCGCCTTTCCTGTATGATGTGGATCAGACAGTTTTGATTAATGTCGAAATCTTCCTTCTTCGGATTAAACACTTCTTCTTTTTCATCGAAAAAACTGATTGGCTCAATCTGCATCATTGACTGTTCTTTTGTAAATCCATAATTCAAATAATCCTGTTTACTCTCGATTACACGCTCCGCGATATACGTCTTGTACTTTTCATAATATCGATATAGAACTAAAAAATCATTTCCGAATAAATCCATCATTCCGGTATTTACGATTGCCGATTTCGTTTTATTCGCGACAAAATATTCTGTCCTTCCGGCATCGACAAGCTGCGTTATCCTTGCTCCTATGATTTTGATATATCTGTCAAGCCCTTTCATTGACTTCCAGTTCGGAAACAATAATCTGCCATAGATCGCTTCTGTAACATTAGAAAGTACTTCTTCATTTTTTATAAAAATCGTTTTTTCGCAATATCCCTCACTTCTGTCTTTTACTTCCGTCTCAACCTTACAAATACGCTCCGCATGTTCTTCCCTGTATCGATGACAAAATTTCAATAAATTTGATCGAAGTTTTTTTTCAGAATACAGAGTTTTCCTGCACATCCCATTTACTAAATAAGACGGCGTTCCGACATAATATCCTGAGAAATAATCAGATCGTTTTAAGAGCGAGATCATCAGCGGCTCATTTCCGTTCACCTTGATTCCTGTATCAATCCATGCCAGAATAACGTCTTTTTCATTTTCCGGTTTTTCCGATAAATCTTTATCAAAAAAATATATATTTGACTCTTCTGACGAAATATTCTCTATAATCTGATCTATTTCAATATCCAGTCCCGTCACTCTGTATATTTCGTCCGTCACTTTTTCTCCATCTGTTACAATAAACTTTTCCTTAATCATGTGATCCATAAGTTATCCTCCTCATTTTATGATATAATGTAACTATTCAGCCATAAGAAGCACGAGTGCGGTTTTACGGATGGTTCAAGCTGAACTGTTACACCTCTCTTGTTTGTAAGCTTATCGTATCACCCTTTCCCGTTATCATGAATAACTGCAAGTTGACATCTTTTTGACAAGATTATTCTTTGTCAAATGACAAAAAATTGACAACACAATGACAATTATCATTATTGATCGGAGGTAAATATGTTAAATTACGCTGTCATCATTCAATATTTAACTCAACAACTGAATATTCCCAACGTAAGGATCGCAGAATGGCTTAACCTTGATCCTTCTATTATCAGCAATATCAAAAACAATAAACGAAAAATGCAAAAAGACATTTCCTATGATGTTTTTTACAGAGACGTCTTTTGCCAAGCCGAAATCGGAACTGATTTTCAAAGTGTTCACAGCCTTTACACATACCTTCAGGACAAGGACTGCTCGAATGAAGTAATAGACATGGCATACTCACACTATAAAGAACACAGATCAGTTGAAAACGCTGAAACTTTTCTGCTCACTTTACTAAAAGAAGTCAAATATGAAAAAGATGCTGTGTCATCGAAATCTGCGTCAAAATCCACTCACCGTTCCCCTTCCGATGCCATTGCTTTTGAGCCGTTTCATAACCCGATACAAAACAATACTTTCTTCGGACGACAGGATATGTTTGAGAAAATACGCTCTGTTTTATGCAGTTTGGGAACTTGTATCATCTACGGTATCGGCGGTTTAGGGAAGTCCTACTGTTCGCTTAAATATGCCGCTGAATATGAAGATTCCTATACACAAATCCAGCAGATCATTTTTACAGGCGATATAAAAAACACAATTTTAAAAATAAAATTTACAGGATTGGATGAATCTCACTTTTCAGAAGACGAAAAATTTGAGAAACGACTTTCCATTCTCGCTTCTTACGGTGAAGATACTCTGCTTATCATCGATAATATGGATACTCACCCGGCTGATCGGGAAAATTATGTGCGGTTAAAAGAATTACCGATACATATTCTCTTCACTTCAAGAGAGACCGATCTCGATTCAGAAAAGTTTCTCTTGCCGATCCATCCGCTTTCCAAGCAAGAACAGCTTCAATTATTTATGCACTACGGACGGTTTACGATCCCCGAAGATGAATACGGCGACTATTTTAAAATATTCAATATGGTAGAAGGTCATACTCTTCTTTTAGAACTGATCGCAAAAACAATGACTGCCGAAACATTAACGCCTGAAGAAATGACAGATATTTTGTACAGTCCTGAATATGACGATATAAGCAAAGTGGTCATTGAAAAAGACAATACTTATCAGCAGGAAAAAATGAACAACTTTATATCTAAACTTTTTGACACAAGCAATCTTACCGATGTCCAAAAAGAAATATTGATGAACCTCTCTCTTACGTCGATAAGCGGCATAAGACAGCGCTTATTCAAACAATTTTTAGATTATAATAATTCAGATATCAACGCTTTGATCCGTCAAAGCTGGATCATACAAAACAGACCCAACGGTCCGGCCTCATCACAGATTCATCTGCATCCGGTCATTAAAGCTGCTGTAATAAATAATACGGAACCTTCCTTAGAAAAATGTTCAGTTTTTATCAACAAAATAATTGAATTTCTGAAAGCGGCTTCCGCAGATGTGATCGAAGACAGTATGTCGAATGATTTATGCGACGTTCTTGCAAATGCAGGTCTCATGTTCAAATATACTTCCGAACATCTCGGCTTAATGTACGACATCGCCTTAATCTTATGGCGCAGCCTTATGTATCATGAATCTTATTCATACTTAACAAAAGGGTTGGAACTATTAAACAAAGAATCATCTGACGATATCGAATTACAACTGTCTTACTACGAAACCGCAGGAAAAGTTGCCGTCAGACTTGCCGATTACGAAAAAGCAATTACTCACTATCAGTCGGCAATCACGACAATCGAAAATTCAGGACAAGATTTTTCCGAAAGGCTTGCCACGATATATGACAAACTAGGGGTAGTTATGCGAAAAGCGTCAAAATATGAACAGGCTTTGGATTATTTTACGAAAGCTCAAAATATTATTGATATCAACCATATAAAAAATCCGGAATTAACATCCGACATTTATAATGATATGGGCGTGATCTATATTAACCTTGATATCTTCGATAAAGCTTTGGCGAATTATCAAAAAGCCCGCGAGATCCGGGAGTCGGTTGAAAATCCCGATCTCGAACAGATCGCCTATTCTTATCACAATATCGGAACAGTATATCAGCGGCAGAAAAAGTACGCAGATGCAATCACATGGCATAAAAAAGCGTTAGAGATCCGTCAGGAAATATACCCTGATAACGAACCGATCATTGCCGCGTCATTAACGATGATCGGCAATGACTATACACAGGCGGCAAAAAACGATTCTTCTTATCACTTTAACGATGCCTTTGAATATTTCGCAAAAGGCTTGGAAATCCGAAAGCTCACGTTGGGAGAAACACATCCTGACACGGCATGGTCTTACCAAAGCATCGGATTATGGCATTTTTATCAAGGAGAATACGAAGAAGCGATTGAAAACTATTTGAAATGTCTCAGCATTCGGAAAACGATCCTTCAGCCTTCGCACGCCTACACTGCCGAAATCTCATACTTGTTAGGAGAAGCATATTTAAAGATCAACCAAATCCACTCTGCAAAAGAACACCTTCTGCTCGCAGAAAAAATTCAGGCAAGCCTTCATAAAGTAAAGGCTCTTGAAAAAACACAACATCTCCTGAAAGAATGCAGTCTTTCATAAACGATAAGAGACGCCGCAAGCTGCGGTGTCTCTTATCTGCTCTTCTTATATGTAATTGTCAACGTTTTATACGTCCTTTACTTCGATTTTAAAATACCGTCAAATCCACTTCCAGTCACTTTTACCTCTCCGTTTTCAAAAGTAGCAATTCCGTATATTTCTTTGGAAACGCTGTCTATAATCGAAAGCCCGCCGTCTCCCTGCGTATATAATCTTCCGTCTATAACCAGCCCGTTATTATACTCTACCCGGACTGCCGCGATATCAGATCCTGTCGGAACATACTTTGTACTTGCCTCTGCCATTTGATCGTACACGATCATCGTAGTAGTATCATTTTCATAAGTACCTTCAATCTCCAGATCCGGCGTATATGTACCGCTGATCCTGCGATAGTTTCCCCAGCCTTTGCCTGCACCTGAAGTTACGCTTAACAATCCGTTCTCATTTTTATAGAACGTATAATATTGCCCTTCTAAATAATCTCCGAATGCACCACATTCTGATTCTTTCTCAAAAATCTGCCCGCTCGACGTATAGATAACATAAGACCATTCATATCCGATTGATGCAATCACAAGCCTGTCTCCCGAATCATCGTCTTTATATGTACCTGCCCATCCCATTGTGACCGGGTCTGTCAATACAGCTTCCCTTTTACTGTTATCTTTTTCTTCCTTTTTTTCTTCTTGCCCGGAATCTTTTTTCATTTCCCCATCAGTTTCTTTTTTAGGTTTTACATTTTCCTTTTTCGCCGGCTTCGATTCTTTTTCAGCTGCATTCTCTTTAACCTCTTTATATGTCGAATCTTTTGCAGTTTCTTTCGCATCGGAACTTCCAAACATTTTCACTGCTGCAATAATTCCGATTATTATGACTGCTGCCATCGCGATAATTCCAATTACTACCGCTGTTTTTTTCTTTTTCGGCGCAGGATGAGACACACCCTTGTTTTTAACATCTGCACTTGAATTACCTGTTGTCTCTTTTTGTGTCAACCGCTGGTCTGACTGTGCCGACTGCTTTGGTTGTTCACTCTTCTGTTCCGGCTGTGCCGACTGCTTTGGCTGTTCATTTTTCTGTTCCGGCTGTGCCGACTGTTCTGGCTGTTCGCTCTTCTGTTCCGGCTGTGCCGACTGCTCTGGCTGTTCGCCATTCTGTTCAGGCTGTACAGACGCTCCGCAATACGGACAGAACTTATTCTCATCTTTTATTTCTTTTCCACAATTTTCACAAAACATTTTTTTACATCCTTTATCTTATTTTACCTTTAATATAACGATGCAGTTCCCTTATAACCGTCATATTCCAAAATCAACGTCGCTCCTTCTACATCACACTCTGCAAAACTCAAACCATAAAATTCAAGAACATTTCCTTCAAAATCTTCTATCGCAAAATCCCAGTCAAGATCCTCCTCTGTGATCACAAACTCTATATCTACCCTTTCACCATCATACACTATACCATACTCAAGCAAATCTTCTTCCCAGTTATCCACATCAGGTTCTGAAGCATAAAGAGCATAAATATCAAAACCGGTATTATTAATTACATGCACATTATATCTTAATATTTCATCCTTTGAACTGCATTTAAAAATACCGATCGCCACAATAATAACTAAAACAGCGATCGCGATAACCGCTCCTTTTTTCTTTTTTCCTGCGCCTTTGACGCTAAAATCCGGCGGTATATCATGACTCGGTTCTTCCTTATTTATTTCATTTTCCGCTCCGCAATACGGACAAAACTTATCCCCATCTTTTATTTCTTTTCCACACTTTTCGCAAAACATGGCAAATTCCTCCTACATTCTCTTTTAATGTTTTCAATCACATAAAATATCTTAAATATTTCATAATGATATTTCCGAACGCATATCCGCACAGAAGACCGGTTATTAATCTCCGTATATTATTTGATTCGTAATGAAATTTATATTGTACGAACCAATCTGCAAACATGATCAGAGAAAACACGACCGCAATTATATTGGAAATCTCGCCGACCTTGAATAAGAAGATTCCCAAAACTTCTCCTATAAACACCCCCGTACATCTTGCGCATACCGGAAATTGTTTTCCGCGAAAGGAAAAGCTTCGTTCCGGTAATTGATGACATCCCGTCGCTCTTCCTATCACCATAAGTTTCTTATATATTTTTCTTTTATCCATCATCATCTTACTCTGCAAAATGTACTAAGATCGGACAGACAAAAATCAGTGTACCGGCTAAAGAAAGCATTGAAAATTTTATACAACTCCAAATTTCCTGTTTCTTTTCTACTTCTAAAATATCCCAAATACTATACCCTAACTGTTTGTCTATATCCTCGCATAACTGATAGCAAAAATATAACGGCAAGGAAACTCCCACTATGACAGCGATCAAAACAACGATGACCGTTCTTAAAAATCCATGCACTAATTCATCCAGTATCGGGTAAAGCAAAAGAGAACCTAGCGCGCCATAGCAAAGACAATTTACTGTCATTTTATCCATCAACGAACTTAACGTTTCAACAGCGTCATGCTGCGCTAAATGTTGTCTTCCGCAATTTTTACATCCCCACCAGGTGATAGATCTGCTCTTTACTTTAGAGCCCGTGAAGAGCGCTCCGCACAATAATCCAAACGGACCGAGCAAACACATTCCACAGCACCCGCGCCCCATACTGTATCCTTTTGTTTTAATCTCTGTCTCGTTCTTAACAATCGGAAACGTATCCTCGCTGTTACAATACGGGCATATAGAATCTTTCGGTATATTCGGCGGCATCTGAATGATTTTGTCAATCGCATCGATAATATGAAGCCCCGCTTCTTTCATATATTCAATCAGCGCTTTAAAAAATTCGACAAGAGATTCCCAAAGCGATCCATCCGCGTTACTTTCCTGATATGAATTCTCATTTTTCCCTGATTGTTCCTCACTTACAGAAGCGCCGCAATTCGGACAATATTGAATATCTGAATTTAATTCTTTTCCACAATTTCTGCAATATTTCATCTCGCACGCTCCTTATTCTTTTCCGATCAATAACCGAAACTGTTCCACATCTTCAGTCATTCCATTTACAGGAATTTCAAAATTCAGTCCATTTTTCATTTTTAAATTTAAAACCTTTCCATAACCTGTATAAAGAAAGACTGCTATCAATAAAAGCCATGCTACATCTGTTATATTCATCAGAAACATTACCCCAAATAGCGCTGCATACAATGTATCCCAAAAATCCATTTTTGTTTTTAATTCCATTGAACCGATTTCTGATAATTTTATCTCCAAATGGTTTTCTTTTTCTTTCCTTAAAAATCTATGTATCTTTTGACTTATCTCCAAACGCTCTTCATTATTACTTACTTCTGTTCGGATAATTTTGTATCGTAATCTTCCGATCATTTTTACTTTTTCAAAATAAAATGTTCCTTTACTTTGTTCCGCTTTATCCTTTTCTTCATCTTTTAATGTACTTACATCCTCTTTTTGTTCCAATGTACTGCTCCCACATTTAGGGCAAAATTTTGACTCTTCTCTAAGTACATTCCCACAATTCACACACCTTTTCTCCGTTTTCGTCTCATGAACATTATGTTTACCGCTGTGATCTTCCTGCTGCTCCAATATATTGCTTCCACATTTTGAGCAAAATTTCGCCCCCTCCCTAACTTCATTTCCACAATTTTCGCACTTCATTCCTTTTTGCACTTCCTTTATAACTAATATTTTTATAGCTGTAGATAATTATACTATAACTAAGTAAATATTACAATTAAATCAATATTTTTTTGGAGGTTACTGCATGGACACTTTAAACTTTGAACAAATAGGCGAAAAATTAAAGAAAATCCGCCTTTCCAAAAACTTAACACAAGAATATATCGCTAATGCTGCTGATGTGAATACAAGTCATATCAGTAATATCGAAAATAACCGTGTCAAAGTTTCTCTTTCTGTTTTAGTGCAGATATGTAATGCGTTAGATACTACTGTTGACTATATTCTTTCCGATGAATATAACGACTCATCCTCTGCCATCGAACAGGAAATTCTCCATGAGTTACACTCCTGCAATAATGAAACAAAAGAGCAGATTTTGAAAATTGTCAAAGCTTTACAGTAATTTCTCTCATTAACATTACGGCATATCGAAAACCTTGTATGAATCCTTTTTCTTTTGCAGCCTCCGTTAATGCAAATAACTCATCGCGAACCTCTTCATACGTCTTTTTCTCCAAATTCACTCTATTTTCTTTCAACAGCCTCTCCGTCTCTTCGTCAATCTCTTTCCCAATTTCCTTCAAATAATCGGTTTCAGACAGTAAGAAGCGATAAATCTCTCTTATCTTTTCAGTCTTATCTGCCGAGCTGTTCTTTTTTGATTCTTCCGGCTTTTGAAACATACTCATTCTCCTATTTCTATTTCTTTCACTTTGCATTACAATATAAACAGATTATTTTATTGCCTGACACTATAATTAAACCATCTTTATCAAACAGCATGAAGCCGCAAAAAATTTCCGATTTTTTTTGCAGCCTTTTATACCGAAGGAGGATTCAAAAATGAAAGCAGCAAACAAAAACACAATTCCCATCACTTCAGAATCCGATATTTTATGCGCTTTCAGAAATCTGACTTCTTCTTATGACGAACGCACTTTACACAAATGGATTAATTTTTTCAAAAAATGTATGTATTACGCCTCTTCCGATTATTCTAATCCTATGTTTCTTTCTTTAACTTACAATGCAGTTAAAAAGAGCGAGCAATATCCTTATGAATTTTTATATATTCATAAGTTGATGTATCAGTTTCTCTGCCTGAGAACCCCCTGCTTTTTGCAGTTTCCTCCATATACCGATCTTGCATCCGAATACGATCGCACAGCGATCAAATGGAATGTTCCCGCTCCCATTACGCCTTTTTTAATCTGCTATATCAAAGCTGCCAGTAAATTCAAAAAAAATGCCCCTGTCACTTCGTTTTTCCATGAACTTGACGAGACATTTACAGAGACAGAAAAATTTCAAAACGATCTTACCCAAACAGAATATCGGATTTTAACTGATGAAATTCTTTGCCGTAAATATTTTTGTACTACGGAAGAAATTTATAATACTTTCTCAAAAAACGATTTCCAAAAAGAGGCGCTCCGGCATTGTATTTTTCATTTAACCGAAACATTAACCGCAATTTTGCAAAACAGCCGCCTCAAAAATTATTCCGCTGCTCCGGTTGTTTCAAACGCATATATTCTGTTAAATACTTTCAGGGAAAAATTATATGAACAGACCTGTTCAGAAAATAAAAAACTAGATTTAACGACCTTATATCCACACAAAAAGCCGTGGACTATTATAGGTGAAAACGAACTGATGCAGAGCATAAAACATTCTCTGTCTTCCTTTTCTGCAAAAATATTTTCTCTTGCAGAAGAAACTTTAGATGACCATTCCATTCACCATATCTCGGCGAAAGACTACGAAACCTTTTCCAACGGATGCACTAAGATCATAAACGACATAGAACAGCAGATTGAGAAAGAAAAAGAAAAAATCACAACATTCTATCTCAATATAACAAACGCCCCCGCTGTCAGTCACGCTCTCTCTAACGGACAATTAGAACTTGATCAAGAAAACTTGAATTACAGATGTTGTCTGCTTACAGATGCCCTTACAACATTTGCCAATTCTTTTTCACAAACGATCCTGACTTTCAAAAACAACGTCAGGAAGGCTTCTCACGCCTTCCCTGAGCAATATACATCTTTAAAAACCGACAGAGACTACTTTTCGGAATTCAAGCACTCTGTCAAAACAATCGAAAAGAGGCTCTACGGGGAAATCTTTATGACAGCTTTTGAACATTCCAAGCCGTTTCTGTTTTATAACGACAGAGGATTCATAAATACTCTCACATATCCCGCTGTCCTCTTTCCGGCAGAATGTTTAAGAATAACTCATGAATTGATAGGAAAATATTTTTTATCTGAAGATTATATCCTTCAGTATTTTCATGATAAAGGGATTCGTTTTCCGATATCACTTGCTGAATTTTTATCGAGAGTTGATATTAAGTAACACACAAAAACCTTTGCACTCCTTCATAAGTTTCTTTGAAATTGATGTAAATTTAGTGTAGTGCTAATGTAGGAATCTCTATTCCATTTTCAAGAACTCTTCAATCACTTTTACAAATTCTTCAGCTCTATCATACTGTTCCTTTGCATCTTGCAGAGACACAAGAAAAAAATCCGCATAATCGGTATTGTTTCGAATTTGAAATGCCTGACTGATATATTTTGAATATTTCTTGTCAAACTTTCCTGTCTTCACATATTCTTTCTGAAAATATGCAATAACTCCGGCATGCTTTGAAAAGTCTTGTCCTTCTACCGCCAGCAATGCACGCACCGCTGTAAACATTGCATAATAGGAACGACCTATAGAATCTTTATAACTTCCAGCCTCTAATAGTATTTTCGAGGAATGCAGTCGCTCTTTTGCCATTTCCAAGCGATATACTTTTAATTCTTCTCTATTATCAGGCAACGATTTCTACCCCCTCACTTTCGATATTTCTATAATAAGGTAAATCATTTTTATACTTCTCATATTCAGCAAAAGGAATAACCGTTGGAGACACTATCGTACCATACTCTAATTCCAAGTCTGAAGAAATATCCCACACACTTTTCAAGCCTTGTTGAAGTTTTTCTCTATCTCCCTGTACAATAGCGACTATATCTATATCTGAATCCTTTTGATAATCGCCTCTAGCATAAGAACCATACAAAATAATTTTCACAACATTTGCTCCATATACCGCTTGATACGCCTGAGTCATCGCCTGCAATATTAAGTTCAATTCATTTCGTGTACACATTTCTTTCATACTCCTCTGATTATAACATATAACAGATTGTTTCGATTTTATTATAACGTAATTCCTCTAAAAACAAAAGGTACTCTCTATACATCTTTTATAACCCATCTTTTATAACTGTATGTAATCAAATTTTATCTTATTGACAAAAATTGAGGTATCGCAATTTGCTAACACCTCGCAGTCTATTTATCAAAACAAATTTCCATCCTTAATGTTAAATTTTGTTCTAAAGAACGTTCTGTTTTGACAATATCTTAGAATTATTTCCCTAACATAACTTCTCGTACAATAGCTATCTTCGATTAATGTAGTGCCATCATCACCCTTTATCTGTTTTTTGAATATTTTCTTCTGTTCCCACTCGCTCTTGATTCCCTCAACTAAATCTTCACTCATTTCAAGATGCGAGAGAATTACTGAATTTAGTTCTTTGTCTCTAATTTCTTTAATTTGAGAGAATGTGCTTAACTGTTGCAATTCTTTTTTTACTGCACTTGTGTAATTGTCTGAACTGATACATTTGCTATTTGATCCAGTCCTTCTTATGTATAACCTCAGCAAGTTTCTCAAGAATACCTCCAAATACTCGGTTGTTTCGTGGATACCCTTTTGCAGGTTCGTATAATTTGCCGGGACAAGTGCATTTCTAAAATACCAAGCATTTTTCGCAAAAATATCATTTGTGGCAGAAAATCCGAGCGTTCTCAAATACTTGATTAAAAATACTGCCGTCGCTCTTGTATTTTCCTCACCAAAGATATGGATTTGCCATAATCTTGAAACAAAGACTGCAAGATGATGAATGATTTCCTCCATCGAAAACCCTTTGTAAATAAAGTTTTTTCCTGCAAAAAATCATATTCAAGAGTTGCTCTTAGTTCCGGGCGCTTCCGTAGAGAACAGTTGCTCCGTCAAGTACCCACTCTTTTTCGTAATTTTCAAAATATAATCCTGTTTTTCTTCCACTCATAATAATAATCATGGTTCGATAATCTTTCATCTACTGTCATCTGCCTTTACATAACACAAACAGGCTCATAGAAAATACATTCCATGAGCCTATCTCTTTATATCTCTTTATATCTCTTTATATCTCTTTATAACGTTTTAAATCTGTTTTCATTATGGTACAAAATTGATATAAAAATCATTTTTTATTTTATTTCACATTAATTAGTACAATTTTGCGCCTGCCGGAATATGCTCATCAACCATCAGAAGATGAAGTTTTTCTTTCCCTTCTTCATTATGAACCGCTGAAATCAACATACCACAGGAGTCAATTCCCATCATCTTTCTCGGCGGCAGATTTGTAATAGCGATACATGTCTTGCCAACCAATTCTTCCGGCTCATAATATTCATGGATTCCGCTCAGGATCGTACGATCCTCTCCTGTTCCGTCATCCAATGTGAACTGCAGAAGTTTCTTAGATTTCGGCACTGCCGTACACTCTTTTACTTTTACCGCTCTGAAATCTGATTTAGAAAATGTCTCAAAATCTACATCGTCTTTAAATAACGGCTCGATCTCAACTTTGGAAAAATCAATTTTTTCTGCCGGTTTTTCCTCTGTTTTTGCCTGTACTGAATTGTTTGCTTCATTCTTAGCTCCGCCCTGTGTTTTCATTGTTGGGAAAGATTTCACGTTTTCTTCATGATTCTTCGGAATGCGTCACTGTACTATATTTTCTAGATTTATAAACCTTATAATTACTTCACTATTCTTCATTATTAAGTTCTTTTTGTTGTCAATTTGTTGTAAATCAAACTAATTGTTGTCATCCGTTCTACTAAGCACTTCTCAAAAAATATCTAATTTTGTTGCTAAATTCTCGAATGACTCTTGTTTCTTTTCCTCTGTTGCTTCCGCATAAATATCCATTGTTGTTTCAATGTTTCTATGTCCCATAATGGATTGAATAACTTTTAAATTTGTTTCATTTTCACAAAGTCGTGTACAAAAAGTATGTCTCAGATGATGACAAGAAAAATTGGGTAATATAATAGGATCTCTCCGTTCTTTCTTAGCTCGCACCACTTCGTCTGCATTATAACTGTTTGCTATACGCTTAATCGTATGATTGACTGTTTGTGGATTTGGAACTGTTCCAAAACGATTACAAAAAATAAATCCTGACATTCCATCAATTTCTGTTTCATTAAAACCATTTTCCAGTTGTTCTTCATAAAGCATTTCAAAAGCATCTTTTACAACGTCCAGCATTGGAATTGTACGTATTCCAGCTTCTGTTTTTGGTTTGGATATTCTCAACACACTTTTGTTGTTCTCTGGTTTTTGATAATAGCTCAAACTATGATTTATACTGATTGTTCTTCTGTCATAATCTAAATCTTGCCATCGAAGCCCTAATGCTTCTCCAATTCTGCACCCTGTTCCAAGCAACACCGTAAACATAGGCCACCAATGATAATATATCGGATGGTTCGCAATGTATTCCATGAATGCTCTTTGCTGCTCTACGGTCAATGCATGTCTGATTCCTCTGTTCTTTCCGGATTCTCTGCTGATTTCTTTCATTACTCCATCCGTAGGATTATTTCGTATAATCTCATCCCGTACTGCCAACTGAAATGTTGGATGAAGCAAACAATGAACAGTATCTAAAGTTCCCAATGAAATTTTCACTTCATTAAGAAGATAATAATAAAACTGCAATACATCAGAATACTTTATTTCTGCAATCCGCTTATTTCCAAAGGTATCACGTACGTAATGATCGTACGTATAGAAATATGAACTTCTCGTAGATTCACGCAAATTATACTTCGTGGACATATACCGATCAAACGTATCATTCACACTTGCCTTTCCCGCAACATAGAGATCCAATCCGTCCAACTGATCCTTCATCAGTTTAGCTTCTTTCTCTCTTAGTTCTGTCAGATCGTTAGCATATATAAATTTACGTCTGCCCATCGGATCTGTATAGGTGTACATGTATCTTTTATCTGATGATCTTTGTACTTCTCCTTTGCGTAAAGATCTTCCTCGCAAATCTTTTCTGACTTTCGCCATAATAGTTTCCTCCTCTTAAAGAGAAGCACTCACTATTTTTTCTGCTCGGATAAAAGTATCTCTACCCCTTTTAGGACAATGTCCGTTGTAGTCATTTTATGTTGTTCGGCGTATGCAAGCATCTGGGAATATAGCTGATCAGGAACACGAATGCTTAATACTTTTTTCTTTGCATTGTCTGATTTTGGTCTTCCCATCTTTTTCATTTCAGCCCTTATACCTCCTATACCAACATTATACTTTCTGTATGACGTAAAGTCAATTAAAAATGCAGAAAAATATAGAAGTTCTTCTCTCTTCTTTTCTCTCTTAAAATTTTAATATTCTCGGAATGTTTCCAAATATTTTTCAAATATCTCACAATTTACTAAAGCTACTTTATCAATTTTATAGACTGCTTTCGCCTCTTTTGCTAATGCCTGAAATTTTGTCAATCCTAAACTATATTTCTCCGCACCTTCTGGATATCTCACGAATTTCTTTTCCATTTTCTTTGTAGCTTCCACATCTTTTCTTGCAAAACCCATATCACAAAACTCCTTTCCATTTAAAAATAAGAAAGAAAACAAATTTGTCTTCTCATATAACGAAAGGAAATCAATGGATTTTACAGGGTGATTATGAAAAAAAGTTAAAAAAATAGTTGCCGAAGTATCTTCTTCAGCAACCATCATGTCAAATTACCTCTATTCGTATCGCATTATTTCATTTTTCACGTTTTACATCATAATCCATTTCTATAAATCTCATTTATAACAGCCTGCGCCTGCTCCATTTCTTTTTTCTTTATGATTTCTTCCCAGTCACTTAGGATTGCAATCATTTCATCTATCACATCTTCCAGTCTAGGCTCTGTGTAACGATACAAGTATCCCAACATCCTGGTCGCTGTATAATCTGTATTCAGATTCTTATAGGCTATTTCTGCACAAAGTTCTTTCGGATATCCTTTGGTAAGTAAAACCTTATATAATTCATCTGTTCTTTCCGTTCCCATAAAGTATCACTCCTGTAAATTTCTCTCTGCTTAAATCAGTATGCCTTCCAAATGATCCAGCTCATGCTGACAAATCTGTGCGGTCCAACCGTCAAGTTTCAAATTCTGTTTCTTCCAATTCATATCCAAATATTCAACTTCTATCGTCTGATATCTCGTTGTCTTACGCACTCCCGGAAGAGATAAGCATCCTTCTTCGGTTTCATAAGGCAATTCTTTTTTTACCAATACAGGATTAAACATTACCACATCTACAAATCCCATATTTACAATAATAACACGTTTTTTCACACCGATCATATTCGCTGCCATTCCAACACATCCCTCACGGTTCGCAGCTAACGTGTCCATTAAATCCCTTCCTATTTGAAGATCCGCTTTTGTTGCCAGCTCAGATTTTTGTCCCAGGAAAAATATATCTTTCATGATTTGTTTTACCATTTTCTTCATACCCCTACTATTCTAAAAATCGCTTTTTTTATTGTTCCTGAATGGTAGTATAGCAGTTTTTTTACTTTTTTTCTATCTCGCCCTGTATTTTGCCCTCTGAGCATTTCGATATATGAGAGGGTTAATCTTTCAAGAGCAAGATCCACCCGGGTAATACCGTATCCTCATTTTATGAGAACGGTCTTATCCCCGGGTTAGGTATCTTGATGGGGATTACGTTTCCCCATACCCTCGCATTGGCATCAAAGATGCAGTCAGTATCCATAAAAATGGATACTGCACTAATCCTTTATCGGAAGGGACAGCCGATAAAAATTAGTGAAACTGTAACAGCATCCGATGTCACAGTTTAGAAAGGAAGGAGGAGTATGCCACCAAAAGAAAAATCAAAGGAATTGAAGCATCGAAACATAATCTGTCTGAAACTTACAGACATTGAATTGGAAATATTAAATCAGGCTGCAAGCTCTGTGGGTATTTCTCGTTCAGAATATCTACGAAGATTGTTCCTAAATAAACCAATTCAAATTAATTATGAAGTTGTTGCTGATATCAAACTACTTCGGGAGCTGGTCGGGCAATACGGCAAAATCGGTTCCAATCTGAACCAGATCGCCAAGTATTTTAATACCGGTGGAACTCATTCCCAGGCTATGGAAAATGAAATCCATCAATGTATCTCCGATCTCTTCCTCTTACGAAAAAAAGTATTAGAAATGGCAGGTGATTTTCATGGCGATACTAAAGCACATCAAAAGTAGAAATGCCAACTATTCAGATGCCATTGATTATCTGCTTTTCCAACATGATGAGAGCACTGGAAAAAAGATAAAAGATGAAATGGGGCGAAGTCTTTTAAGAGATGAATTCTACATGGATGGTCTCAACTGTGATCCGATGTCTTTTGACAAGGAGTGTAGTCTGATAAATGCAAAATTTCATAAAAATAAAAAATCATCTGAAATCAAAAGTCACCATTATATCATCAGTTTTGATCCGGATGATAGATCAGAATGTGGACTGACCGGGGAAAAGGCGCAGAAATTATGTTTAGACCTTGCCAAAAAAATATTTCCCGGATATCAGGCTCTTATCGTGACACATACTGATGGGCACAATAGTTCCGGCAATATCCATACACACATTGTGATCAACAGCGTCCGTAAGGAAGCTGTCAGAAGGCAGCGTTACATGGATAAGCCCCATGAAGAAATTGCCGGATACAAACACCGATCCACAAATAAATTCCTGAACTATTTCAAAAAGGAAATTATGGATATGTGCATCCAGGAGGGACTTCATCAGATTGATCTTCTCTCTCCGGCTGAAACAAAAATCACACAGGCTGAATATATGGCGCAAAAATCCGGACAGAAAAAATTAGAAGAGACAAATAAAAAAATCATTGCAGATGGATTGAAACCAACTGCCACAATGTTTCAGACGCAGAAGCAGGAACTCCGAAATGCCATCGAAGAATGCAGCTCGCATTCTAAAAACTTTCAGGAATTCCAATCTCTGCTTTTTGAAAAATATCAGATTTCCGTCATTGAAGAAAGAGGAAGATATCGGTATCTCCATCCGGATCGGGACAAACGGATTACTGAAAAGGCTTTGGGAACTCAATATGGCAAAGAACATTTAGAACAGATCTTCTTACGAAAAGATCCGATAACCATTCTTTATGTCAGATCGCATTTACGGTTGGTGGTAGATCTTCAGAAAAATGTAAAAGCAATGCAAAGTCCCGGATATGCTCACCGGGTAAAGATATCCAATCTTCAGGAAATGGCAAATACCATTATCTATGTGCAGGAGCATGGATACAATACCCAAACCGAATTAAAAAATGCCTTTTCCGAATCTCAAAAACAGTTAGATCATGCAACAAATCAGTTTATGGAAATGAATGCAGATTTGAAAAACATCAATCGGCAGATTCATTACACCGGACAATATTTTGCACAGAAAGCACTCTATACCGAATTTTTAAAAGCGAAAAACAAAGGCAGATTCCGAAAGGAACACACCGCTGAAATTCAAGCATATGAAGAAGCCCGTGACTGGCTGAAATCTTTTTATCCCGATGGAAAGATGCTTCCTATCAAAACATTGAAGGAACAAAAAGCCAGCTTGCAGGAACAGATCGGCCAGCAAAAATCATCCATCCGATCTCTAAAGGATCTGACACAAGATTTAAGAACCGTAGACAAAAATGTGGAAGCAATTCTCCACAACCAGATTCCAAAAAAACAAAAGACACAGGAACCCGAATTATAAATCATTTTACGAAGGAGGAATTACAATATGACACAAAATGAATTTAATGTTGTCCTGGAACAACAATATCGAAAATGTGCCGATGTCCTGGCACACAAGAAAAAAGAATACACAGGAGACCGTATTGACCGCCTGAGTGCATTTAAAATCGCTGCCTCATTACAGGGATGTACACCTAAGGCTGCTCTGGCCGGAATGATGTCAAAGCATGTCGTATCTCTCTATGACATGTGTTACTCTTCGCTGCTCCAATTTGACTTAGAACAATGGGATGAGAAGATCACAGACTGCATCAACTATCTCATTCTGCTGAAAGCATTGATAAAGGAGGAACAAGCCTATGGATCACATTGAGACAAAGATTTTAAATAGTTATACCATTCAGGAAGCGGCTCAAAACATGGTATTTGCAGCAAGGCTTACTCAACAAGGACATTCCATTCAAAACATGGATGATCTTATGGCTCTTTATCAGAAATCTTTTACAGATAAAACCGTAGACCGGATTGCCAGCCTTCCTCACCCAACTGTACAGAAATTTACGGTGATCACCGTTGCGATTGTAGGTGCAAGCAGACGTTTTCTTGCACAGATCACTCGCCATCAAAACGAAGTAAAATTCATGAGTGCATCTCTGCAATATAGCAACTATTCAGAAAAAGCTGCATTTACGATCCCATATGAAATCCTTTTTTCCGAACAGAGATACATCGATCTCTATCTGAAAAGCTGCTTATCGGATCTCAGATGTTATCAGGAATTGTGTTCTGTGGGATTTCATCATGATTCTGCCGGATATGCTCTCCCTCATGCTTTAAGGAATATTCTGATCATCTGCGCTACACCTTATGAGTGGAAACATATGATCAGTCAGCGTATATGCAGAAGAAATACCGATGAAACAAGAATTGTAATGTTGGACATCTGGCAGAAACTATATGAATTCGATCCGGTGTTATTTTCACCGAAGCTGACCGGTCCTTTTTGTCAGAGGGGATGTTGTGAAGAAGGTTCTATGTCCTGTGGAATCCCCATCCCAAAAGACTGGTCTCCATTAGAAATAATGAGAGCAGATTATCCTCTGCTCGTAGAAAGGAGGGAAGCTGTTTATGAAGATTAAATTGTTCGACTTTGGGTTAGAGAAAGATCATTATCCCTTCCGCCCTCATGAAAACGATGCCGGAGCCGATGTGTATATGCCTTATGACTACACATTAAAGCCGGGAGAGATTGCAAGAATCCCCTTAGGATTTGGTCTCATGATTCCAGATGGATATGCTGGTTATGTCTTTCCACGAAGCAGCATGGCTGCAAAAGGATTGGTCTGCGAACTTCCACCTATTGATTCCGGATATCGTGGAGAGATTCATGCAATCATCAGCAATGTAAGTACCCAAACGCATACTCTTCATAAGAATACACGCGTAGGACAACTTGTAATCACTCCGGTTGTAATTGCTGATTTTATCCTAGATCTAGGAGAAGCCAGAGATATCGGTGCATTTGGAAGTACCGGAGAATAAAATCCATAAATTAAGGCACAATGACTATCTACCTTGACATTTTTGATCATTTAGTCAACTACTTTGCACCCACTAATATTTAAAATTTCCATATCTCTTCTGAAAGTTTTTTCGACCATTGATTATTATGATATGATAGGTTCGCTGGCTCAAAATTCACCGATATAATCAAACTCCGGCAAAAAATCTTTCCAAATGGAACAATTATCTATAAATATCTAACATATTTCTTATCCAGCAGCCACATGGTAAATTGTCAGATACGCAGTTGGACAGTTTGTCCCAAGACGTAAGACTATGAAAACTAGCTATCAAAACCAAAATAATCGGATAGGGGGATGATTAGTCCCTCTTCCAGTCAAGTAAGTAAGAGAACTTTTTCTTTCTGTGACTTGAATCTTTTCCATTTTCATTATTCTACAGATTCCCATGTTTCACACAGAAGCCTGATACTTACTCATGCCACCTTGATGCCGTTTCGCAGATAATCAGCTTTACAGGATTCATTATCTTCATCTCTGCTCAGTGATGAAAAACAGATTTTGCAGAAGTCTTACGCTTTCGACACTTCATCAATGGTTTACTTTCGTTCATCTTCATGTATCCTATCTGACTACTATTTGTAACCTTTTCTCTAATTGCTCACTACCATAGTCTTAACCACAGCAGCATTAGAGTAATTTGACAGATTTGCCTATTCAACCTCTGTCGAAGGATCTTCCTTCACCTTCTGTGTGCCTTGCATGGCACACCACCACTTGGCATACTGTCCAGTACCAAGGGGACAATAGTTTACACGCACTTTTAGATAGTGGATTGACATGGATGGATATCCAAGTCTGTCCACTATGATTGTTTTGGTCAACATAGAGTTGTGCATACTTGACACTTTCCACGTTCCCTTACAACAATTTACCATTTCATGCACTTTCCACTCTGGCACTTAAAAAAGATTGCTGTGAATAAAACTGTGGAAACTCAAATATCAGGGCAACCGCATAAAAATATCCATTTAGAGAAATATTTCCCTAGATGGATATTTTTAAATGTTTTCCACAATTTTTTAAAATCAATTCCTGCACATATTCTAAATGATATGTATATAACATACTCATCTTCTTATTAGGTCATTTTTATCTTTTTGTCAAATCGTTTATCTAATTTCATAAGATTATAACAGATTTTTCGGATTAGTGACAGGTTTTGCATCGCTTTTTCTGCTTTGATTTTACATGCATCCTCCCGAAAATGAACATCCAGCACCCAATGAAGATTATTTTCAATTTTCCAATGTCCTCTTACGATATGAGACATCTCTTCAGCGGTCATTTCCTGATCTAAAATATAATACCTAGTTTCAAAACTCCTTTTCTCATCAATTCCCCAGATGCTCTCTACTTTACCGATTGTTTCAAATTCTTCCACTTTTCTTTTCCCGTAAGGTAACCAATATCTGAGGAAATCAAATATTTCCGTTTCTCAATCCGCCCATGATTTTTTCGAGCATCTCATAAGTGCTGAGTTTTTCTGGTTCTTCTTTTTCTGTATAAGGAAAGTACTCTTTTATCTCTTCATACAAGATTGCCTGATTTGTTTTTACTGCAAGACAATAATGACCTTTTTGATCTATGATTTGTTTTGCAATCTGTTTTTGGCAGCCTATCGCATCAATTGTTATCACACAATCGGTAATATCCCGTTCTTTCAACAACTTTGGAATTTCCTTGATTTCATTTGTCTTTTCTCCTACTTTCAGCTGACCAATGGAAAGTCCATAGTTTTCTAAATACGCTGAAATAATATACGGGATATTTCCTCCTTTTACTGTGGCTGCACGGACAGCTTTTCTATCAATGGCAATATGTTGTAATTCCGATTCACTATTTTTTTTGAATTATTGATAAAACATCCGCATAAATTTTTTTAGTTCTATCATTGCAAACACACGAAGTAGAGTATCCGCAGAAGGAACACCGTATTTCAAGTCTAGCATCTTAGAAAAATATGGTTCTTGAAGTTTCATAAAGAATGCCATATTTTCTGCATCCGTATAACCACATAAAACGGCATAAATACTCATAACTACAATATCCACGAGATTATACCGCAATCCTCGATTATCTCTGCTGTCTACCAAATCTGAAAAATACATTTTCATTTCCAACATAAAAATCACCACTTTTCTTTTAGTATACAAGAAAAGTGATGATTTTTGTACAAATTATTTTTTGTGCGGTTGCCCTGGCTCAAAGATATAAGATTATTGAAAAGAACTGAAAAATATGGTATTATAAACCAAATTTTAATATAACAATTTGAAAGAAGGAGTGAAAAAAGTGAGTAAGAAAATGATTCAAATATGTAAAAGATGTATCTTACCTAGTAACTATAAATGAGCAAATTTGAAAAATTGCACAAAACTACACTGCGAATTTCATA
>OHNO01000298.1_pt1 | contig 29337 bp, 30 predicted proteins | sample 1569521 | NCBI WGS metagenome assembly OHNO01 (sample SAMEA3879604, study PRJEB24766) | human gut metagenome | biome: human-associated habitat; feature: feces | place: USA | collected 1985/1987
TATTTAAGTTTTAAATTAAAATTTTAAAAAATAGTTATGGAAGGTTAAACTTCCATTTTAAGCTTTATGATAAAAGTACACAGTTGCAAACCCTTCGTTAGGAGCTCTTCCTCTATTTATAACAGTATCATCTCCGTCCAATAATGAAATTGTGGAAGGTCCGCCTCTATATTGATTAAATGTTATACTTGCAGAATCTATCTTTCCCAGGTTGATTGTTCTGGAACCGTTTCCTTCTATAAGTGAATGATGTCCGTCAACTATAAGGTCAAGTCTCCATGTTCCGCCACTTTCAATCTTGATTTTAAAATCGCTTTTGTCATCTGTTTTTGAGGAGTCATTTTCTGAAATAAATGCAGGTATTGTAAATGCAGCTATTATACAAATCGCAATTATTATTACAATAACTTTTTTATTCATAAGTACATCTCCTTATTTAAGTAAATTTTTTTCACTTAAAATAGTAATAATCTATATAAACATTATAGGTATTATACTTTATTGAAGCTAAAATTATTTAAATAGACACATAGAAAAATGTGTGTATGAAACAGGTGATGGTTGTAAGAAGAGATTTAAAAATGGGGAAAGGAAAAATTGCAGCTCAATGCTGTCATGGTTCTATAGGTTCCTATAAAAAAACAGATTCTAAAATAATTAAAAAATGGGAAACAGATGGTTATGCTAAGGTTGTTTGTAAAGTTGATTCTTTAGAAGAATTGCTGGACCTTAAAAAAGAAGCGGATAAAAACAATGTTTCCAATTATCTGGTAGTTGATGCTGGAAGGACTCAGTTACCTACATCAACTACAACAGTTTTGGGTATTGGGCCTGATGAGGATGAAATAATGGACAAGATAACTGGGGATTTAAAACTTTTGTGAGTTTCATTTAATTTAATGATAGCTATTTTTAATTAAACATATAGTAAATTAGGTTGGGGATATCATTATCAAACAAGTTGTTAAAATTGGGGGAAGTTTATTTCCAAAAGATGCAATAACTCTGGCTAAAAAACTGGAAAATACAAATTCTTTAATTATTTTAGGTGGGGGAGAATTTGCTAATTTGATAAGAAAATATGATTCATACTATCATTTTTCTGATGAAACTAGTCATAATACTGCGATTGAATGTATGGATATTTTATCTAAATTAGTCAATGATAAGGTAAACTCTACAAAATTGGCATATACTATTGATGAAGCTGAAGAAATTTCAGATAAGGGATTTACTCCTATTTTCAGTGTTTCTGAATTTTTAGAAAAAGAAGATCCTTTTGAATGTTCATGGGATGTAACTTCAGATTCAATTGCAGCTTATGTTGCACACTCTTTAAATGCAAAGCTTTTAATAGTAACAAATGTAAATGGTATATATACCCGAGAACCTAATGAAGAAGGTTCGGAATTTATTAATGTCATTGATGCAAAAAAACTACTGACTTTTGATGAAACATCAATAGACTTAATGTTGCCTTCTCTTTTACTTAAATTCGGGGCTGATTGTTTTGTTGTAAATGGAAAGTACCCTGAACGGGTGTTATCTCTTATTGATGATAATATAGATAATTATAATTTCGATTACACACAAATAATAGGTGATTAGATGAAAGAAGTAGAATGTATTTCATGTAAACAAGAAATTCCATTAACCGGACCTTTCGTTGAATTTGAATGTCCTGTTTGTGGAGCAAAAATAGCAAGATGTGAAAAATGCCGTACTTTCGGTCATGCTTATAAATGTGAATGTGGTTTTGAAGGACCATAAATACTTATTAATGGAGGAATATTGATGGGTGAAGTTGTAGCAACTTTAAAAATCATGCCAGAAAGTCCTGATGTAGATTTAGAAGCTTTAAAAGTAGCTATTCAAGCAGCTATGCCTGCTGAAGCAGAATTCCACAAAATTGAAGAAGAACCAATTGCATTTGGTTTAGTTGCATTAAACCTCATTTTCATTATTGAAGATGGTGAAGGTGGAACAGAATCTACTGAAGAAGCTATGGCACAATTAGCTGATGTAGCTAGTGTAGAAATTACTGATACTAGAAGATTAATGTAAATCTTCTTTTTAATTTACTTTTTTTTATATTTGCAAATTATTGTTGTACATAACAACATTTATATATTATTTTTCAAAAAAATTAAACCAGTTAATAATTATTGATTAGTTTCAATAGTTTATATATGGTTTTTTATAAATTTTAATGGTGTTTTTCAATGTATACAACAGATGATCTTATTAGATTAAGTCCCCATATGATTTGTCATATAATAAGCCTGCATTCTTTCCATGATATTTTTATTAATCAGTATCTCAAAGAATTTGATATTAATAAAAATCAGTATTATATGCTGATGCATATATTTTATAATGATAGTTCAACCCAGTCAGATATTGCAACAGCCTGTTTTATGGACAGGTCTGGAGTTTCAAGGGCATTTGGTGAACTTGAAGAAAAGGGAATTCTGACCAGAACTTATACTGAAGAAAATAAAAGAGCTTATAAAATTGACCTCACTGAAAAAGGAAGAGTATGGGGTAAATTTTTCCGTGATAAAGAAGCAGAATGGGAAAATGAAATTGCAAATGAAATAGAAATGTCTAGGGGAGAGCTGCTTGTAACATTAGAGAGATTAGCTTTAAAGGCATTGGAATTTGACAGACAAAATGTTGATAATTTCAAATATTAATATTCTTTTTTTGAAGCATTTTTTTAAAACTAGCTAAATATTCTCATTTGAATTAAACAAAGTATAAATTATAGTTAGTTTAATCAATAGCTATGTTAGAATTAGTATTTGCTTGTTTTATAGGAATTTCAATTGGAACTTTAACTGGAATGATTCCGGGGATTCATGTCAATACTGCCGGCGCAATACTGTTTGCATCTTCTGCATTTCTTTTAGGGTTTCTATCTCCGGAATTTTTATGCGTTTTAATGGTATCAATGTCTGTAGCTCATGCATTAACTGAATTTGTACCTTCAATGCTTTTAGGAGTTCCACAGGAAGGAACTGCAACATCTGTTCTTCCAGGCCATAGAATGGTTTTGCAGGGAAGGTCAAAGGAAGTTATAAGAATAGTGGCTATTGGGGGATTTGGGGCAATTGTAATTACAATTTTGATGATGCCTGTTTTTGCAATAACCTTGCCTTTTTTACATGAGCTTACAAAGCCATACACTTGGATTATTCTGCTCTCAGCTTCAGTTTATTTAACTTATGCACTTACGAACTCAAAAAGAGACTTTGCATGGTCATTACTCCTGTTTTTACTTTCAGGAATTTTGGGATGGACTATTTTTCAGACTCCAATTTCATCAGGTGTTTCCTTGATGTGTATTTTTTCAGGATTATTTGGAATAAGTACTATTTTATTTAGTTTAAATGATAATTCAACTATTCCTCATCAGAACAATTTTTATGAGCTAAACATAGATTTAAATAAATTTAAAAGCATTTTTGCCGGAGGAATTACAGGAGCTATTTTGGGATTCCTTCCGGGTTTCGGTCCTGCTCAGGGAACTGTAATAGCTCAGGCAGCCAGCGGTACAAATGATAATTCTGAAGATGATACAGTTAATTTTTTACTGGCTACTTCAGGTTTGAATATTTCAGATTGTCTTTTTTCTTTAATGGCAATTTATATAATTGGAAATCCCAGAAGCGGCATTGCAGTTTATATGTCTTATTTAATTTCAGACATGTCTATTAACCATTTGATGATCTTTATTTTTGCATCATTAATAGCAGTTTCAATATCTTTGGTTCTATGTTTAAAATTAGGTGATTCTTTTTCAAAGTTAATGGGTGGAGTTGATTATCGTAAATTATCAATAGCCGTGATTATTTTACAAATTGGGATTTTATACATTTTCACATTATATTATAAAGCCCCGATTTTTTATATGGTGCTGGCTTTAATTACATCAACTGCTCTTGGAATGCTGCCTCATTATATTGGAGTTGGAAAATCTCATCTGATGGGAGTTTTAATAATTCCAGCTATTGTAATTTATATGCAAATGTTTATTTAGATTATTAATACATTGTCAGCTATTTTCTCGGCTTTTTTGATAATTTCTTCAATATCTGCCTGGGGATAGCTGTCAATTACACACAAATCACATTTTTCAACTTCCAAATCTTCAAATGCTTTATTGTAAATTTCATAATTTCCGAGTATTTCATTAACTTCAAGATTAAATTTCAGATTTTCAATAGCTTCGCTGTAAATATCATTGAATATTACTTTTTCAAATCCGTATTTGAGCAAATAGATTCCAATTGATCCGTTACCGCACATTCCATCAATAGCTATTCCTTTTTTGATATTGCTGTTTTCCAGGTAATTGTGAAGCTTAATCAGCTTTTCTTCTGTTGTTGGTGCTACTTCAATATGGTGCTGGTGCTGATTTTTGTTTATAATTATTTTTTCCAGTTCCGCCTCATTTTTAATAAGTGTTCTCATAACATCTGAACGCTTATCACAGCCGGAGAGTAATTCAAAGTTTTTTATAGGGGAATCTTTGTTTATCATGCCGTTTACTTCTTGAGGATTTCCTTTTAAAACTCCTTTTACTTCATCTACTTCATTGTTTAATCTTTCGGCAACTTTTTTATTGAAATCAGGGTGGATTAAAATTACTGAATCCTTGCCTATAAACTGCGCCATCTGTGTTGAATAATAAAAGCTTGGAAGTGGAATCGGGCTGTGCCTTCTTAATGTTGCATTTTGAGGAACTATTTCCTCTTCAATCATTATTTTTAGAATATGGCTCATTACAATGTCAATAGGCCTTTTTCCGCATTCGCATTTTTTATAATCTGAATCAAGCTTATTGAAGTCAATTAATTCATTTATTGGACTGAATTTTTTTATTGTAATGTCTTCACATTTTTCACATGGGTTTAAATCAGCTATTTTGTCAGCTATGTTTTCTTTTGTTGTAATACAGTTTTTTCCACAGAAGCAGTTTTGTGTCATATTCTTGTATATTGATGTTAGTATGTAATTATTATTTGGAAAGTAATAAAAAATTTATTAATTAGTATTACTAATGTCTAAAATAGATTTAAAATAGTTTTAGGTTGTAAATATGAACAATAATATAATTAAAAAGCAATTTGGCAGTATTGGGGGCAATTTTGATGTTGTACCACAATATAATGTTTTTAAACAAAAATACTCTTCTGAGGAAAAACTTCTTTTAAGTGAACTTCGTGAAAATTTAGTTGATTTGGCTATATCATCTGATGAATCTCTTCAGGTAAATGAAGACAAACTATTGAATGATATTAAGAACTTTTTATTTGCAAAGTTGGCAAACAACTCTCAAAATAATAACATTTCAAATGAATATTTAGACAACTTAGCAAGAAAGCTGTTTCAGGATCTTGTAGGTTATGGTGAAATTGACCCGTTAATTCGTGATGATAATCTTGAAGAGATTATGGTAATTGGTATGAATAAGCCGGTTTTTGTTTATCATAGGGAATACGGTATGATGAAAACGAATATTCTGTTTAAAGATGCTGATGAGCTGATGAACCTGATTGATTCCATAGCCAGACAGATAAATCGTAGAATAGACCAGGAATCACCAATTTTAGATGGTCACCTGTTGGACGGTTCAAGAGTTAATGCAACAATTCCTCCAATTTCAGCAGACGGTCCGTCAATGACTATACGTAAATTTAAAAGAGATCCGTTAACTATAATTGATTTGATAAATTCAAAAACAATTTCAGTTGAACTTGCAGCATTTTTCTGGCTGTGTTTTGACGGTTTGGGAGTAAAATCAGCTAATGCAATAATATCAGGGGGAACCAGTTCAGGAAAAACCACAACATTAAATGCATTATCTTCATTTATAAATCCGAAAGAGAGGATAATTACAATTGAAGACACTCTGGAGCTTCAAATACCTCATGAACATGTTATTAGAATGGAAACAAGACCTCCAAATGTTGAAAACAAAGGTGAATTAACAATGAATGATCTGGTTAAAAACTCACTAAGACAAAGGCCAGACAGAATAATCGTTGGTGAAGTTAGAGGAAGTGAAGCAATTACACTTTTTACAGCACTAAATACAGGACATTCCGGATTTGGAACACTTCATTCAAATGATGCAAGAGAAACAATCACAAGATTAACAAATGCTCCAATGTCTGTTCCGAATATTATGATTTCGGCTATTGATTTTATAATAATGCAGAACAGAATTTATAAACCGGATGGGGTGTCATTTAGAAGAATAAGTGAAGTTGCTGAAGTGTCTGGAATAGAGGAAGGTGTAGTTCAATTAAACAAAATTTTTGAATGGGATCCTCAAAGTGATACAATTAAAAATGTGGGAATTGCCAGTAAAACATTGGCTGAAATAGCTAAAGTCAGTGGAAATTCCTTAAACAGTCTTCATGAAGAAATCAAAAACCGTGAAATTGTTTTGCAGCATATGGTTAATCAGAATATCAGTTCAATCAGAGATGTCAGTACTGTTCTGGAGATGTATTATCTGGACCCTCAAAAGGTTTTAAATAGAATTTTATTGACTGGACAGTGATAATGTGTTTGGCAATTTCTTTATAATTGTAGCTGATGTGTTTTTAGATATTTTTAACTTTTTTAAAAATTTCAATTTTAAAAATATAAAACTTCCTAAAAGAAATAAAGTAAAAAAAGAGTTAAATCCCAAATTATTTGCTAAAATTAATTTCACTGAAGTCAAAAAACAAAAAGAATCCCAGAATAAACTGTTAAATAAATCACGAAAAGTATTCTTGAAATATTTTTTAAGAAAAAAAGCAATAGCTATTGGGGTTTTAATATTTTTCATATTGTTTATAACTGCAGAATTTGAAATTGCAGGAATTTATTTAACGTTAATGGTTATGATTTATATTTTTATGCTGTATTTTCCAAAAATCAGTCAGAAACATAAATATGATGATTTGAATTTTGAATTGCCTTATGCTTTAAGGCATATGGCAACTGAACTAAAGGCAGGAAAAGGATTGCATGATACATTGCTTACTGTATCTATGGCAAATTACGGATCTCTTTCAGGGGAGTTTAAAAGAGTTTTAAAAGAAATCAAATATGGTAAATCAAGTGAAGATGCATTGATGGAAATGTCAGGCAGAGTATCATCAGAGGGTTTGTCAAGAGCAGTTCATCAGATTGTAGGAACTTTGAGAGTTGGCGGAAATTTAGCCGGCAGCTTAAATGTGATTGCTGAAGATATTTCATTTGATATGCAGATTAAACTAAAAGAATACTCTCAAAAATTAAATGGTTTTATTCTGATTTATACTTTTGTGGCTATTCTGGCTCCTGTTATAATTTTAATCATGTTAATGGCAGCATCAACAGTTGTGGGAGATATTGTATCTGGAGAAATGGTACTCATAATGTATATGTTCTTTTTCCCGTTGATTGTAGTTTTCATGGCTTTGTTCATTAAAAAAATGGAGCCAAAAATTTAAAGGGATGTTTATAGGCAAACATCCTTTTTTGTAAAGTAGATATATGAAATTGTCATTCCGATTGCAAATGTGGCCAGTATTATAGCTAGTGAAGTTGCTGTGCTGCAGGAATAGTTGGATATTTCATTTGATCCGATCAGATAAGGACTGCACCATGGAATATATGGAGTATATTTGGTTGAATAAACAAATAAGTTTATAATACTGAATATAGCGCCTGTAACCATTGAAAAAACCATATTTGGCATAACTAGTGAAAGAAATACAAATGGAGAAAAGCTTAAACAGAGTAAAAACACAGAAATTAACATTTCCTTATAGCTATTTAATCCAGCAGACAGTGTAATATCTGAAATTCCGCCGAAGTATGCAGCAAGTACAGTGCCTGTAAATGTAATTGTAGTGATTATAAATGTCCATATGAAAAACATCAGATATTTTCCAAACAGTAGTTTTGTTTTAGATAGTGGAGCAGTTAATACTGTTTTTAAAGTATGTTCTGTGTATTCTCTACCAAAAAGATAAGCTATAATAATTGTAAATATGATTATATAAAACAGTGCACATGCATAAGTGGCACAATAGTCAAGCATACCCTGGAATGTTGCATATTCTCCTGTAAGAAGAGCAATATAGAGTAAAGCAGGAATGCTAAGTGCTCCAAGAACGGTCAGCAGGAATATTTTTGAATGTTTCAGTTTTATAAATTCTGTCTGAATAAGTGTTATCATTGTAAAAACCTCTGTTAAGGATGTTTAAATGTAAACATCCTTTTTTGTAAAGTAGATGTATGAAATTATTGTTCCTGCCGCAGATGCTGCTAATATAATAGCTAGTGAAGTTGCTGTGCTGCAGGAATAGTTGGCTATTTCATTTGCTCCGATTAGATATGAACTGCTCCACGGAAAATAGGGAGCATACTTGGTTGAAGAAATCATGAGATTTCCAATGCTGAATGCAGCTCCTGTAACCATTGCAGCTACCATGTTCGGCACAATCAATGATAAAAACACAAATGGGGTGAAACTTAAAAATAACAAAATATTTGTAATAAATATTTCTTTACAGCATCCAATAGCTCCTGTTAGTGTTATATGGTTGACTCCACCAAGATATCCGAAGATACATGTGGATAAGAATGTAATAGCTACTAAAATCATCGTCCATATGAAAAACATCAGATATTTTCCTAAAATGAATTTTCCACGGGATATGGGAATTGTCATCATTGTTTTTAAGGTATGTTCTGTGTATTCCCTTCCAAATATGTATGAAACTACAATTGCAAAAAGAACAATATTAAACATTGATCCTGTAAACTGATTACATGCCCGAAGCATACTTTCGAATCCGTCAGCAGTTCCGCTGATTAAACTTAAATAAAGCAGGAACGGAAATGTAAGTGCTCCAAGAACAGTTAACAGGAATATTTTTGAATGTTTAAGTTTTATAAGTTCACTTTGAATAAATGTCATCATAATAATCACCTATGAAAAACGTACATCATTGCCTATGAGTCTTGTAAAGAATTCTTCCAGGTTTTCTTCACATAATATTAATTTTGATACTTTAATCCCGGATTTAACAAATTTTTCATTAATTTCATCTCTTGCATCCAAATGACTAATTAAACGGATTAAAAGAGTATTTTCTGGAGTTTTTGTAACTGCAAAATCAATGTTTTCTCTAAATCCTGTTTGTTTAAGAATTTCTGAAGCTAGCTGAATGTCTGAAACTTCAAAATCAACATGCTTATTTAATCTGTTTTCCAGTTCTTTTTTAGACAGTTCTTCAATGAGATTTCCATGGTCCATAACGCCGATAACATCAGCAATATGTTCAATTTCACTTAGGATGTGGCTGGAAATAAGAATTGTTGTTCCGTAGTCATTCGCCAATGTTTTTAAAAGGGATCTTATTTCTTTAATTCCAACGGGATCCAGTCCGTTTATAGGTTCATCTAAAATCAACAAATCAGGACTGTGCATTATAGCTGCAGCTATTCCCAATCTTTGTTTCATGCCTAAAGAAAAGTCTTTAAATTTTTTATATTTTGCATCATATAAACAGACAAGATTCAGAACTTCATCTATTGTTTTTCTGTTGTAATTGCCTCTTAATTTAGCTATTATCTTTAAATTTTCAGCTGCATTGAGGTTTTCGTAAAATCCTGGAGTTTCAATTATGGATCCTGTTTTGGAGTAATTTTCTTTTTGGTGTTTTTTGTAGTCTTCTCCAAAAAGCTTAATTTCACCTGATGTTGGTTCTGACAGATTTAGAAGCATGCACATAGTTGTAGTTTTTCCAGCTCCATTTCTGCCAAGTAATCCATATATTTTCCCCCTTTCAATTTTCATATTAATTGAATTAACTGCAATATCTTTTCCAAAGCGTTTTGTTAGGTTTTTTGTTTCTATAATGTATTCTGTCATAGTATTACCTTTTTGTAATAGTAGTAGGGTCTTTGTTATTAGCTATTTTATAACTTGTAAATGTAATATATATTTTACATATATGGCAAGTAGGAAGTGATACCTGCTGTAATTTTGATTTAAAATTCAGGATTTTAAAAAATAAAATATGTAATATATACATTACGTATGTAAAAATTAGTTTACATTATATATAAAGTTTTCTTATAAAAATTGAAAATATGTTATTTAATTTTGTTTAAATTTTAAAAAATAAGGATATAATGAAAGTAATTTCCATTATATTAAATTATTAATTCCTTTGGAAGCAAGTAAACCTACAAATGCTCCTTGAGGTTCCATTACAATATTTCCTTTTGAATATTGGTCTAAAGCAGCATTAATCATTTCTGCTTTTTTAATAGGGTCGCTTGCTGCGTGACCTGCAGCTTTTACAATATCCATTACTGCAGCTCCTCTAGTTTGCCCACCATTATATTGTTCTTCTCTTATTAGGTCAATACCACTTGCATTCATTTGAGTACCATTAACATCTAATGTTCCAGCACTTTTCAATATTGCATCTAATGCTTCACTGTTAACAGCTACAACAGCATCAATATTTTCACTAGTATTGTATTCTACAATTTCTTTTGCTAGTTGCATTGATTTTTTAGTGTCATTATCCCAGAAGGAATCATGAAGTAACAATTTTTCGCCAGCTCCTTGTTCTTGAGCTTCTTGTGGCTCTGAAGCATTAGGGTGAGTCATTCCATGAGGATATATTTCAGTATAATTGACAAGTTCACCATCTTGTAGTGATACAATAAATGCCATATCACAAGCACCCATTCCAGGTCTTGGTTCACTTTCATCAATTGCACATACAAGTATATTCTTTGAACCTTGAGCTAATTCATTGTCCTGTGGTAAGAATAATGCACCGGCAATTACTGATATTAATCCAATTAGAATAACAAGTAAAATGGCGATAATCAATTTTTTTCTTCTTCTCATATTACGCCTACTTAAAATTTTATTAATATTGTAATTTATTTATCCTTTTCATTATACTTAAATGTTTATTCTGTTTTTATCATGTTTATTGTTTATATTTTTTTTAAAAAAAGCCTTTATTGTATTAGTTCTATTAAAATAATGCTATTAAATAATGGTTTTGTTTAGTTTTTGAAATATTTTAAAAAAAGTTTATAATAAAATTAAATAATTTTTATAATTGTTTATTTTTTATTTTTGCAGCATCCGAAGAAGAAATTAAATACTTTTTTAATATTCTTTTTTACTTTGCTTGTTTCTTCTTTTGGTGCTTCGCAACAACTTGGTCTTACACCCATAAGATCATCTCCATATACTTTGATTATTCTGTTTAATCTTAAAAATAAATATTTTATTTGATGAGTGTTGTGTTTTCGTTAACATTATATGTTCCTCAACTTTTAATATTTTTTAATGTATTGAACCCTAATGTCATATATAACGCCATTGATAATAGCAGGGCTATAATGGTGACATATAGATGTGTCTTTAAAACATATAAGCAAAAATATACAGGAGCCAACGCTATTAATACCTTTACAGATAAGCAAGCGACAATACTGATCAAAGACGATATTTTTATATGAATGAAATACCCAGGTAATATTATTCCAATAATTATAAATAGTGTGCTGATCCCAGATAGCAACATCATTGCGTAATCAGGATTATCGCGCATAATATATATAGAAGCAATTCGCACAATTGTGTAAAGAAATAAAAAAATAAATGCTGGGCGCTGAAGCATCATAATGATATAAATCATACTTAAGGGCGTGTATACAAAATCTAACGCCACCCACGGAGACATCAACAGAGCAAAATTACCGGCCACAATCCACTTTTGCCCTAGTACAACAGGAAAAATAATCGGCGCCAGCATACTTAGTAGCATTATAGGATAAACACCGACAATGAAAAGTATTATTAATGTTTTTGTGTAAATATTCTCAATATTCCCCTCATACTTAGCCTGACTGCAACGCTGAATAAAGACCTGTCCTATCGCAGTGCCAACGATGGCAGATGGCAAAGCTAAAACCTGTTGTGCCATGGAGAAAGAGCCTACGATATTAGGAATCCAGTAATATGTCATGACTATAGGCAATAGATACGCACCGGACATATTTATTAAGCTGGACGGTGTATCAAAGAGAAACATCTTACGATATGACAATGCCGCACGTTTTATATGCGTGAAACTAAATTTAATCTTTAGATTTTTTCTTTTTATAGAATGTAAAAGTGATGTACTTCCACCGCTCTGCCCAGCGATATTGCCAAGAAGCAGACCAATTGGGGATGTGTTTATAATTCCACACAATAAGAAAACGAAGCACCTTGAAACAGTCTGCACTATTTTTGTTTTTGCGATAAGCGTGAACTCCCTCTCTCTTATTGCCCACTGAACCAACAAGGAATAGACTCCAACACACAATACACCTATAGGGACCATGTACCAGTAGGATAATAATACTCCATAGGGAGTCTCTGCCAAGTACTCTTTCCATTCTATGATTATGATTGTAAATGCCAGTACACAAAAACATTGGGATAGAAAGCTTAGCCAGGCTATTGCATGTATGTAACGATCTCTGCGGGCAAGCGGAATCACAAGATAGTATCTAAAGCCTGATACTGTAGCAAGCAATCCCACAATAGAAGAATAAAGCGCTAATACACCAAAGTCAGCTGGTGAGTATAGCCGTGATACAACGGGCATGATGATAATATTTATCAGTTGCGCAATTACCGAGGCGCCAGATAATATTGTTACATGTCTGATAAAGTTATTGTTTTTCAAATACTGCGATATTTGTTGTTTTATTGTCATATTTTGTGCGATGCCTCGTATATTTACCTGCTACTTTTTCCACTTTACGCGTTTTATGTAGTGGATCAAATGTGTGCTGTATTAAATTTCATGTAAATATTCAATGGTTTATAGATTTTATTTGCGGAAATCTTGACTCTGAGATGTTTTATGTACTTATTTGCCCATAGAAATATTAAACATTTCTATCCAGCGAATATAATTGATCCATCGCCAGACACGCCAATCGTATCCACTGTGTTTTTCTTTGACAGCGCGCCATTCTTCTTGAAGCGCCTTCATGTTTAGGAATGGAATATCCGTCGTATTGCATAAAAGCTTGTCCACCCAATCCGAAATATTATTCAGCCAATCTTCCTCCGGTGTCGCAAAGCCAATTTTGTCTCTACGGTCTAGTATCGCATCAGGTACAATTCCACGCATTGCTTCCCTGAATACGCTTTTTGTTCTGCCGTTCATGTCAATAAGATATTCTTCCGGTAAGGAGAGGCAGAACTCCGCCATTTCTTTGGTAAGAAAGGGGACTCTGCTTTCAATAGAATGAGCCATCGCATTTCTATCTCCATGGCGGAGAAGATTAGGGATACCATCCCATGTTAAGGAATAGGCTAAAAAACTTATTACCTTGTTCGGTGACGGATACATTTGGTTTTCAAGTTTTTTCCCCCGACCGATAATATTGCCGCCGTTTTCTTTTATCTTCTTGATGTCAAGCCATTTTGGTTCAGGATTTTTACCAATAATTTTTCGCGCAAATGGTATCATACGGCGGGGTATGAGTTCCTGAATGGTAAATGCCAACGTATTAAACTTTGATCTTCCAGGCCATTTCGAAGTAGCTATAAAAAACTTATAGGCTTTTATAAAATGGCCGGAACAGATCAAAGTCGACAATCTTTGCCCAGGGTATCCAAAATAGCCAGCGAGCATTTCATCTGCTCCTTGTCCGTCAAGAGTGACAGTAATCCCACAGCTTTTTGCTAATTGAAAGACTTTGTATCCCGCGTATATTGATGTAGAGCCAAAAGGTTCTCCTTGCGCTCTAATCATATCATCTAAATCATTAATCAGTTCGTATGGTGCAACTTCTATTATGTGCCTGATTGCGTGTGTATGTTCCGCAACGATGCTAGCCCATTTTTCCTCTGATACAGGTGTTCCTTTTACTATAAAACTAAACGTATGTAACTCTGTGTGTGGTTCTAAGTATCTTATAGCGCACGTTACTGAGGATGAATCTATACCACCAGATAATGCTACACCAAGTGGTACATCAGAACGTAAATGTAAACGAACCGAATCTAGAAACATTGCCCTGAGTTCTTTCGCAGCGTCATCGAAAGATATATCCGAACGCTTAAAGATATTGGGTTTCCAATATCTCACTGGTTTTATATCCTGTGGTTTATTGATGTCTATCTCAACGTAATGAGCTGGCGGAAGCTGATATATATCCTTCAACATAGTACGGTCCCCAACGTTAGTGATTCCATAGGCAAGATAGTTATATGCACTGGTAGGATCAAGTTTTCTTGGAACATCTGGAAATTCAAGGAGCGATGGTAATTCAGAAGCGAAGCAAAAGCCCATATCTCCGGTGTACCAGTAAAAAGGTTTGATACCGAAAAAATCACGTGCACATATCAATGTTTCTTTCTCTTTATCATATAAGGCAAACGCAAACATACCCGTAAAACGTAGCAGTGCGTCCTTACCCCATTGGATTATCGCCTTCATTACAACTTCTGTATCGTTTGGTGTGTTAAATATGACACCTTCTTTCTCAAGTTCTTTTCTAAGCTCAAGATAGTTGTAAACTTCGCCGTTATATGTGATGGCATATCTGCCATCTTCGCTGAACATAGGCTGATGACCAGTTGGTGAAAGATCTATTATCGAGAGGCGTACCTGTGCAATTAATACTTTGAATAAAGCCTCTCCAAATATGGCATGACCTCTATCGTCAGGGCCGCGATGTGCCATAGTTTTGTATATTTTATCGATGAATGGTTGAGGGTTTGAATCTCTATATCTTTTATCTGGTATCCATCCAAATATTCCACACATGAAAAAGCCTCCATTAATTGTCAATAGTTAAAATGTTTATATAAAGTTCTAATAATTTTTTAACTTCGACTTCCCAGTTAAATTCTGTAATAACAGCTTTTCTTCCATTAGCACCCATTTCTGCTGTGATATTGGGATTATTTCTTAGAAAACATATGGCATTTGCTATTTCTTCAATGTCAGAAGGATTGACAACTAAACCAAATTTAAGTTCAGAAAGTACATCCTTCGCATATTTATATTTGCTTAAAATGACCGGAAGTCCCATAGACATATATTCATAGACTTTCGTTGCAAAGTTATCGCCTGTGTTGTATTGCCCAATGTTTAATATTGTTGCAATCCCAGCAGAGGATTCTTTATAGACACGCAACAACTCTTCCCTAGGGAGGAATCCCCGATAATCTACACACTGATACTCTGGCATTTTCTTTAGCTGCTCATGATATCCTTCAGGCGAAAATTTTCCCGCGAGAATCAATTTTACACCTGCCTTATACGCGGCTTTTATTAAATGTGTGATTCCTCTTTCATAGGTCAACCCACCGACATGACAAATCGCGTTGCCATTTTTCTCTAACGCATGGTCATATTTATCGTAAAATTCATTAAGTAATGGGGCGTTAGATATAATTTTTGTCCTTTTGCAGCGTCCCTCAAAAATATTAGTACCTCCGAAAAAAGTACAGGGGGCAACTACGGCGTCATATTTCTTAAGCGCGCCAGTCTCATAATGTCTATAGATTTTTGATACGCACCATCTCAGTGTCTTTGGCAAATATGGTTTACATGCGATTTGTGCTGGGTAGTTTTCATGACTGTCAAATATCACTTTTTTACCGCAGCGCTTCAGTTTTTTCCCAAGCGGCAGAAGTTCCGGGTCATGCAAATGATATATTTCAGCGTCTATCTGTCGTGCCGCTTTGAACATTATATGTCCTGACAACAGTATTCTTCTATAGCGTGACGTAGGCACGTAATCGGTGGATACAATCTTTACTCCATTGCGGACCTCATCTTTTTTACCGTCTGCTACAAGCAATGTCACATCATACCCTGCGTTGGCCAGAGATGTGCATTCTTTATGGAATATTCGTGTATCGTATCTTTGATGTACGCTTGTTATGTGACAAACCTTTATCGACATTTTACTTCCCATAACTCGTCATGATTATTTCCACAGTTTTTCTGGCCTCTTTCCCCGTGCACATCGGCTCTGTCTTTCCGTCAAGCACATCCAGCACATGTCTGTAATACGGGAGATGTCCATGACCATAGACGGACTGCGGGGCTTCGCTGGTGTTGGTTACCTCTTCGTCCATGGGGTCCTCATCGGCAAATGTCCAGTGTTCTATTTTGTTGAGAGCAAAGCCTCCTACTCTTACCGTGCCTTTTTCTCCCAGGATCGTCAGACTGCCTTCAAGGTTTTTAGGATAGGTGAGTACTGTGGCGTTGATGCTGCCTATGGCGCCGCTTTTGAATTTCAGGGCTACCGATATTGTGTCTTCGGCCTCCATTTTTATTTTCTGGGTCGAATATTGGGATGTTACGTTTTGTACCTCGCCGCCAAACCACTGCACAAGGTCAACGTAGTGGCTCGCCTGATTCGATAGGCAGCCGCCGTCAAGCTCATAGGTGCCGCGCCATTTGGCCATGTCGTAGTAGTCCTGTGGACGGGTCCAAAGGACGTTGGCGAGGATCATGTAGATTTTGCCGAATCTGCTTTTTTTATATGCCCTGCGAAGCAGCTGGATGCTTGGGTTGAAGCGGTTTTGCTTGACGACCATGTATTTGACGCCGGCCTTGTCCGCCGCTTCTATCGCTCTGTCGCAGGCCTCAAGCGAGCAGCCCTGCGGCTTTTCTGAGAGGATGTTTTTCCCAGCTCCCGCCGCCTCGATGGCCTGGTATGGATGAAGGCCGGAGGGAGTGCAAATACTGATAAGGTCGGCGTCCGTTTCTTTGAGCATCTGCGAATAGTCTGTATATGATTTGCAGCTGCCTCCGGCTTTCATCGCCGCCTCTATTGCGCGTTCGGGGATAATGTCGCAACAGGCGACAAGTTCCGCCAGTCCCTCTTCTTTTAGTTTTGTAATTGCCTCTATATGGTTTTTACTTATTCTGCCGCAGCCTGCCAGTGCTATCTTGTGCATTTCATCCACTCCTTATAAGTTATACCCGCCATCAACATTCATAACGCTGCCAGTCAGCCATTTAGCCGCAACGGAGAGCAGATAGACGACCGCCGAAGCCACGTCGTCCGGTTCGCCTAGTCCGAGAAGGTGCTTTTTCACGATGGCGTTTGCAAAATCCTGTTCTGTCCTGTAGAGCCTCTTTACGTTGCCCAGCATGGGCGTGTTTACATATCCGGGACACACGCAGTTGAACCTTATTCCCTGGCCGGCATATTCCGCCGCCAAAGATTTTGTAAGCGATATCAAAGCCCCTTTGGATGCCGCATATGCTGTTTTGCCCGCCGCACCGTATTGTCCGGCGACAGAGGATATGGCGACTACAGATAGTTTTTGCGGTTCGTGGTTTTTCTTTTTTAGTATCTCTTTCGTTATCTCCCAATAGGAATCGAGGTTAATGGACATTATTTCGTGCAAATCCGAAAGCTCTGTCATACGAAATGGCAAAGTTTTTTCGATTCCGGCGCAATGGACAAAGCCGTTCAATGCTCCAGCTTTAGCGACTGCTTCTTTGACCAGCGCAGAGCAGTTTTCAGGCGTCAGTTCAGAAGCTATCGCGATATGGCCTTCTCCCTCAAGAGTTGAAAGTGTTTCGTTCAGTCTGGTCCCGTCACGCCCGTTGATTATGCATATGGCTCCCTGTGCGGCGGCTAACTGTGCCGTCGCTCTGCCGATGCCTGAGGAGGCGCCGGTTATAAGTATTTTTTGTCCTTCAAGTCCAAATACGCCGTTATTCATTGTTAAATCATCAGGTTGAGGATGTCCTGGACTGTCTTTAGCTCTTCTATCTGTTCGGCGCTGAGGATTTTGCCGAATTTTCTGTCGAGCATGGCTATCGTCGATATCACTCCCATGGAATCCCATTCTTCGATGGATTTGAGTTCCGCATCAGGTTTGATATTGTCCTGATCTGTATCCAGTGTTTCGGCTATCAGTGTGATTTTTTCTTCTATCGTCATTGTGTAATCTTCCTTTCTTCGTGTTCTTATCTTATGTGTATCGTTGTGGTTATTAGTTGTATTTTTGTCTGTCAAAGTGTGACGACCGTTCCTCCCCAGGAGTAGCCGACGCCGAATCCCGCGATAAGGATTTTTGCGCCCGGGTGAAGTTTCTCCGGTTCTCTTTTGAGTGCCCTCTTTATCGCTATGGGGACGGTGGAGCTGACGGTGTTGCCAAGTTCTTCAACATCGATGCAAAATTTTTCTTCAGCAATTTCAAGCTTGTCTCTCAATGAGGTGAGAACAAGTTTGTTGGCCTGGTGGAGTATCACGTAGTCAATGTCCTCCATTGTCAGGCTGTTTTTAGTTAATATCTCCGAGACTAGTCCCGGAACCGCCCGCAAGGTGAATGCATATATTTCCGGCCCGTTCATGTAGAGGTCGTTATCGCTGCGGATGTTTCCACTGGCATCTTCATGCTCGACAGCGGTCTGGTCATCTCGTGTCCGTGCCATGCCTCCTGCCGGGACGATGAGGTTTTGTGCGCCTTTACCGTCGGTGCCGAGTACAAAGTTCCCAATCAGGTCAATATCCTCTATGGTGAGATATGTGGCCGCTGCCGCGTCTCCGAATACTGTTCTCGTGCTCCTGTCCAGCGGATTGATATGTTTGGTGTATGTCTCGGCGGTGATGAGCAGGATATTTTTTGCGATGCCGGCGCAGAGCAGTCCCTTGGCGGTCGCCAGTCCATAGATGTAGCCGGAGCAGCCGAGATTGTAATCGAAGGCCCCGGATGTTGTGGGGATACCAAGACGTTCCTGTACAAGACAGGCCGTCGTCGGCAGGAAATAATCGGGGCTCTGGGTGCAAAGCAGAACGAAGTCTATATCCTGCGGGGATATGTTGTATTCGTCAAAAAGATTTTGCGCCGCCTTTACCGCCATGTCGGAGACGAGCTCCGTTCCAGCGATAGGACGTGACTTGATGCCAGTCTTACGGTATATCTTTGACGCCGTCCAGGAGGGAGCGGCGTAGAGAGTTTCCAACGTGTCGTTGGTTAGATTGTTTGAAGGAAGATAGTAGGATATTAGCATAATGTTAACTCCTTAACCATATTAACTGCATTGTGATTTTATGTGTTTCGCATGTTCTACAGCGAAATTGCCAGAAACACTGATGGCTTTCTTAATATTTCTTATGACAATGGAGCCGATTAGAATTTTCGCGTTATCGCAAATGGACACTCTGTTTGAAATGACGGAATGGGGACCTATCCACACATTTTCACCAATGTCAGCAGAACCGGCAATACATGCGCCTGACGCTATTAACGTTTTTCTGCCCACATGTACTCTGTGTGCTATATGTACTGCATTATCTATTTTGCACTCATCGCCTATAACTGTATCACGTCCCATAAAACCTTTATCAACTGTAACAGATGCTTGTATGTCAACCTTTTTTCCTATTTTTACAAAACCATCGTGTATCACTATTCTTTTTGTCGCATTTAAATCTTCAAATACATGGAAGCCATCTTCTCCAATGACACAGTTGGGACCAATCGTTGTATTGTCGCCAATTTCTACGCCACAAAGAATAGTGGCGTTTGGGGCGATAATAACATTTTCTCCGATGTTAACCCCTTCAGGAGCAATATAGGCACTTGCGTGAATAGAAGCAGATTTTGCAATTTTATTCACCTTATATGTCAAGTATTTTTTGCAGTATTCATTATGCAAACTAAATAAAGCCGCTTTAGGATTTTCTACTATCACTGTTTCAACATTACCCTGAAGCAATGCCGCATCCTTTTCTCTAACTAGTACTACAGAAATATTAGGATTTCTGTTTATATCTTTGGCAAATTTAGGATTATCTAAAAAACTTATTGTATTTGGCCTGACGGAATCAACCATACCTGTGTACTCAATATCATTTTTAATTGTCACATTAAGAAACTCAGAAACAAAATTTTTTAATTTCATATTTATTAGCTCCTAATGATTCTGCTAAAGCCTGATATAATTTGCAGCGGATAAGACACTTTCACCAAGTGCACTTACCACCGCATTTTTGGTGTCGAAAAGTATCTTCGCGTTGTCCAGCACCATTTGATAATCCACATTGTGTTTGTGCCAGGTGGTGACGACGACGGCGTTGCAGGAGGACACATTATCCGGCGTCAGTTCTGTGGCGTTGACGATGTTGTCCTTCCATTTTGCGCTATGGCAGTAGGGGTCGTGGTATATTACCTTCGCGCCCTTCTTTTCCAGCTCTTCCCATACTTTGAGGGCTGGTGATTCGCGCAGGTCGTCGATATCTCCCTTGTATGCAATACCTAAAAGCATTATCTTGCTGTTTTTGAGCGGCTTTTCCTGTTCGTTTAGTATCTCCATTAGCCGTTCGACGACGTATTCCGGCATGTTGTCGTTTATTTCTCCTGAAAGTTCTATAAGACGTGTGTGGTAGTCATATTCCCGTGCCTTGTATGTGAGATAGAAGGGGTCGAGCGGGATGCAGTGTCCACCCACGCCGGGTCCAGGGTAGAAAGGGGTGAAGCCGAAGGGTTTTGTCGCAGCGGCGGCGATGACCTCCCAGATGTTGATGCCCATTTTGTTGTAGACTATCGCCATCTCGTTCGCGAGAGCGCAGTTGACGATGCGGAAGGTATTCTCTAGTATCTTTGTCGCCTCGGCCTCTTTCGGAGATGATACGGTGAAGACTTCCGCCCCAAGCACAATGCTGTAAAGGGTTTTGGCGATTTCAGTGCACTCCGGAGTACATCCGCCGACAACTTTCGGGGTGTTGTGGGTCTTGAAGCGCGCGTTGCCAGGATCGACTCGTTCAGGGCTGAAGGCCAGGTGGAAGTCTTTGCCAACTTTAAAGCCACTTTCTTCAAGTATAGGTTTTACTACTTCTTCCGTCGTACCCGGGTAAGTGGTAGATTCAAGAACGATAAGCATATCTTTGTGTATACGTTTCGCTATTTCTTTGGCGGAGTTGATAATGTACGAAAGGTCTGGCTGCTTGAATTTGTCGAGTGGTGTGGGGACGCAGATGGCGACGACGTCACACTCCATGAGACGGTCAAAGTCGGTCGTGGCGGAAAGGTGCCCGTTTACGACAAGATCTTTTAGGTCCTGCGGGATTATGTCACCGATGTAGTTTTCACCTCTATTGACCATCTCGACCTTTGAGGATTGAATGTCGAACCCAAGGACTTTGAAACCGGCTTTGGCCTTTTCTACAGCCAGTGGAAGACCAACGTAGCCGAGACCGATTACTCCAACATGCGCAACTCTGTTTTCTATTTTATCTTTAAGCAACATCGCCATTATCCTTTCGTTACAAATTCACATACGCAGCCAATAGAATCTTTTCTTGCATTGACCAATTATACTCTTTCAAAACAGCATCCTTTGCGTTTTTTCCCATATTTTCAACAACTTCAGGATTATCCAAGAGATATTTTACAGCATCGTGTATAGCTTTGGTATCATTAGGAGATACACAAATCCCACACTTCCACTTATTAACTATTTCTTTCCATAAGGTATAGTCTGTACAGATAACCGGTAATCCAAAAATCATATATTCAAACAACTTCGTTATCCCTAGAGACCCCTCTCCATCATAATCTGTAGGATCATAACTAGCAATAGACATTCCTACAGAAGCGTTTTCGTATATACAAAACACTTCTTCTTGGGGTACTATGCCTTTATATTCTACCTTTTTATTTTTATCAACGGACATCAGAAATTTCAAATATTGACCGTCTATTGGTCCAACAGTTATATAATTTACATCCAAATCCTGAATGGCCTCTATAAATTTTTCTTGAAACCAAGGCATTGCAAGCAATCCAGCAAAGCAAATCGTAAACTTACTTTCGCTTTTTTTTGCAATAGCTACCGGTGCAGAATTTATTAGGATAGGATAGTTTGTAACTACATAAGATTTATTATTCACATCTAAAAATCGTCGCGTTATTTGTGGCGTTACTGAGATAACTGCCGAAAATTTTTTAGCCGCCCACATCTCATAATAAAAAAATAACGCAGAGATAATAGGACGGATAAAATGAGGCAGCCATTTTTTCTTATACCTTATGTCCAAGGGATAATCCTCATGGCTGTCATATATTACTTTCTTACCCATTTTGACTAAATTTAATCCAATTGGAATAAGCTCAGGATCATGAAAGTGATAAACATCAGCATTTATATCTAATGCTTTTTTCAGCATCTTTTTCTTAGAATTAAGTATCCGATCCAAACGATTTTTAGGGTGAAAATCTATAGATATAATTTTAACACCTCTATAAATTTCATCCTCTTTATTATCAGCTACGATCAACGTCACATCGTAACCAGCATTAGCTAACGACACACATTCTTTTTTCAATATACGAGCATCGTATCGTCCATGAACACTTGTTAAATGACACACTTTATTCATCTATTAAAGCTCCTTATTGCTATAATTCCAACTCCCATACATCATGAACAACAGCCCTAGCCCCAAAAGATTCTTTTTGATAGAGAAGCCCAACATTGAGGATTTTTCCATTGGTCTCTGTAGATATGCCAAAACAAAAATATTTTTTTGATTGTTCATACATATCCATGGCATATTTTATCAATATATCCAGCGCGCCTAGGGCTAATCCTTCATCAGAAGATGCCAGATACTGTGTATGAACGGCCGTTGATGTTATATACAAAACAATACCAGCGAGTAGTTCATTATCACGTTTCGCAGTCAATAATTTGATATTATCAGGAAATCTATGCTTTAAAAGTCGTAATTCTGCAGCGCTATGTACTGGTATTGCATTATGACGGGACTGCAAGATATCTGCCAATAGCATTACAAAAGAGTCCCAATCTTCAGATTCCTGTATTAATACATTATTTTTCTTAGCTTTTTGAATTTGATTTTTACGTCCTCCAGCCAAGGGGATTTTACTTTGAAAATCTATACTTGAAGCTAGATGACGCTCTTTTATCTTAAACCCGAAAATATTCATGCAGTATAAATCCGCCTCGGCAGGAATCACATGATAAGTCCAAGGTGAAGGTTTATAGATTATTTTTTTAATATCATTATTTCTATAATAATCAATAATTGAATAAAATATATCAATTACATTTGGTGTTTTTAATTTATTGCCATACAACAACCCACCAAAGGTAAGCCCCCCATGGGAAATAACAGCCAATTCTGTCTCATTGGCAGGGAATAATGCCACAAGCTTCTCATCATTATCATATACAAGTAAGGAATGATCTAAAAATCTGTCAGAATGATAGTCCATATAATTCCTATAAAAAAGAAAATGTGAAACACATGACATTTTAACTAAGTTATCCCATGCCTCTTTGTATTCGCTGCTATATTTTACGATCTGATATTTTTCAGGATTATAGCCACTGTTAAAATTAACTAACTTAGTCATAATATTATAACCACCTGTTTATGGTATCGACAACATAACCAATCTCTTCATCAGGCATATCATTGTACAATGGTAAACTTAGGATTTGAGCCGCTATATCTTCCGTAACGGAAAAATCACCTTTTCGATACCCCAAATCAGAATACGCCTCAGAGAGATGCGGCGGAACTGGATAGTGTATCTGGGTATGTATTCCGTGAGATTCGAGGTACAACTGTAATTCATCCCTTTTTGAAGTCCTTATAACAAACAAATGCCATACTGAAGAAACATCGGGCAGAATTTTAGGCAAATAAATCTTAGGATTTTTAATTCCCTTTAGATAAGCTTCAGCAACTCTTAGCCTATCTTTATTTATCTCTTCGAGATGTGATAACTTAACTTTAAGCAACGCCGCCTGAACTTCATCAAGTCTGGAATTGACACCTTGTACTTTATTGTAGTATTTTTTTTCACTGCCATAGTTTCTATATATCCTAACTTTATCGGCAATTGTTTTATCGTTAGTGGCAATCGCTCCTGCATCGCCAAAAGCTCCCAAATTTTTGGTAGGGAAAAAGCTGAAGCAGGCAATTTTACCAAATGTACCTGTCTTTTGCCCCTTATAAACAGCACCATGACTCTGTGCGCAATCTTCCACGACAGGTATATTATACTTATTGGCAACTTCCATAATTCTATTCATATCACACGGCTGACCATATAGGTGAACAACTAATATAGCCTTAGTTTTATTTGTGATAGCAACTTCGAGCTTGTCAGGGTCAATATTATAATATTGATTTGGCTCAACAAAAACCGGTACCGCTCCGTTTTCCGTAACACCCAAGACAGACGCGATATAAGTATTAGCTGGTACTATGACCTCATCACCATATTTTATACCCAGAGCTCGGAACGCCAAGGTAAGCGCATCTAATCCAGAATTTACACCTACGGTAAAATCTACTCCGAGCCATGTGGAAAATTCTTGCTCAAAAGAGCTAAGTTCTTCACCAAGGATATACCAGCCAGAGTCCATCACACGGGTCACCGCGGCAATGTATTCTTCTCTATATCTTTCATACCCAGGTTTAAGAGAATTAAATGGTATCTGCATTTTTATTTTTATCTCCCTTTGCTTTTATCCACCTAATAAATTCTTCGTAGTCTCTAATATAGTCAGATTCATTATAATGTTCCGATGCTAAAACAAGAAGCACGCTATCGCTTTCTAACCATTTCATAGTCCGCCATGTTTGCGCTCCTACATAAAGGCCTTTTTCTGGAGAGTCAAGGATAAATGTATCGACATTACCTTCACCGTTATCAAGCGTAACTTCTATCTTTCCATACATACATATTAATATCTGCTGTAATTCCTTATGCGCATGAAAACCCCTTGTAATCCCTGCGTTGACTTTGTAAGTATAATATATCCTTTTTATATCGAAGGGAGCAATAAAGGAACAAGACTCAACCACCGATAGTTTTCCTTCTGATACATCTTTACCGCAAATACTATCTATATTTATCAGCATACCATGTTCTTCTCCTTATTTTTATTACTCCTTAATTTTGCCAGCATTACCTTCATTCCTACTGGCAACAGTAAAAAGATTTTTATATAACAATAAGTAAAGATAAGATATAATTTATCTTCTATAGGCAGTTCTCTGACGTTTAAAGAGATATTTTTTATAATTCGAGCACAATCTTCCAAGTACTGGCTATAATTACTACTAGCGAAATTTTTTGAGACAGATGATAAAGATTGGCGGTATGCGACTACCGGCGTTTTCATTTCCACATATTTTTGATTATGTATAGCCCCAAGCAACCACATTGTCCAATCCTCAACCAACACAACACCATAATTATCAAGATCAAGACAATCCCAAAATTTTCTCGTATAAAACGCTCCTGGGGATTTTAAACAATTTTTACGGCACAGCGCTCTCAACTGCTCGTATTTGTTCTTGGACCAAAAATTATAGTCAGAAGCAGCATTTTCATACTTTCCATTCAGCCGGACGCCGGCATCGGTCTCCTCGTATGCGATAGCACATGGAGAAAAAGCAGCATAAAATTCATTTATATTATCGATGGCCTTTGGCAAAAACCAATCATCACCAGCAATGTCTTTTATGAAAGGCGAAGAAGCGGCATTCACACCTTTTATTAAATTTTTTACAGTTCCCATATTTGAGTCAGAGAGCAACAACTCTACTCTTCTAAATTTATTTCCGTGTTCAGAAAACCATGTGGTAACGATTTCGGTTGTTCTGTCTTTTGATGCGTCATCTGTTACGATTAATTCAACATTTTCTGTTATGGACTGCAATAAACTATCCAAACATTTTTTTATACATCTTTCATGATTGTATGTTAATACCACTATAGATATAAAACTCATATATTTTGCCCCTATATAACTATTGTTCGGTTCGTCTTATTGATTCTTCAAAAATAATTTGTCTCTTATATGATCCAATAGAGTAAGTATCTTTCCCATACAAGAGATCGCCAAAAACCTTATAATATATAGTAGGTTTGGTAATCTTTACAAAATATGCCAATGGAATAAAAACTTTTGATATTATAATTTTTACATTATTCACACTTGCAATCACAGAAACCAATGATGAACTATCGACATACTCAGAATTTTGGGGAAAAAAGATGCCAGATGACATAGTTGTCGACTCTATAATTTGTTGTATAAAATCACATAGGTTTTCTACATAAACCATACTTCGCCGATTTTCAATTTTAGGAAAAACCCTTATTTTTTTCACAAGTGCTGATAACTTAGGGTAATTTCCTTTACAGCCCTTTCCATATATCATTGGCGGTCTTAATATAGCAACTTTAAATCTGTCATCTAATAATTTAAATATTAAATGTTCTGCCTCAAGCTTTGACTTGCCATAATTTGTTCTTGGTATGGGAATAGTCTCCTTAGTGATAGTCCCAGTCAGTAGACCATAAACACTCATTGAACTTAAAAATATAAACAGACTAACACCATCCATTTTAGCCTTTCTTGCAGCTTCAAAGGCAAGATCCCTATTAACCTTGTAATATACGTGTTCATTTTCTTTAGTTTCTTTCACATGCGCGATCCCGGCCACATGAAAGACGACGTCGTATCCGGCAAAGGATTTTTCGCGCCATGTACCGTCTATCATGTCGATGGTATCGACATGATATTCGTCGGGCCACTGTGAGAGCCATTTTTCGAATGAGGTTCCGACGTAGCTGTTGGCGCCGGTGATGAGGATCTTTTTCATTGCCGGTGTTCTCCGCCGGGTAGTTTTTGCAGTGTTCCCGTGCCGCCCTCGACGACCCCATCTTTTTTCAGCACGCAGGCGATGGTGCCGAAGAAGCATTTGCAGTCGAAGAGGAAGCTCATTCTCTTTACGTATTCGCCGTCATAGGCTGCCTTTACCTCTATAGGCAGTTCGTCGCGGCCGTTTATCTGCGCCCAGCCGGTCAGTCCCGGCAGTATGTCGTTCGCGCCGTATTTGTCGCGCTCGGCGATGAGGTCGTACTGATTCCACAGCGCGGGGCGCGGACCGATGATGGACATTTGCCCGGCAAGAATATTCAATATTTGCGGGAGTTCATCTAAAGAAAATTTTCGCAGCCACGCACCGCTGCGGGTGATCCATTTTTGCGGGTCATTTAGCATATGCGTCGGCATATTTGCCGGCGTATCGATATACATTGTTCTGAATTTAGGCATCATAAAGGTATCTTTATGCAGTCCGACACGCTTCTGCCAGAAGAAGACGGGGCCTTTGGAATCAAGCTTTACGATAACGGCGACAGCCAGCATCGGCAGTGCGAGCAGCACAAGGCCGATGGCGGAGAGGGCGATATCGATCGTTCTTTTAAGGCAGCTTTTGTACATCTTTGTCTCCTGTTTTTCATAAACTGTTTTTGCTTCTGTCTCTGCGCGGCGCGGAGAATAGAAATCCGGTTGCCGGATTTCGGATCAGGTTCGGTATGGCCTATTCAGCTGATCTTTGTCATTCCCGTCTCTGTGCCGGGGCTCTGCTGCCGTCTTGTCTCGTATTCAGCGCGTTCAGTTTCACGGCCTGCTCCTGCGAGAGTTTGCCCTGTTTGTGCAGCGTCCTTTGCCGGGCGACCCAGCGGGCGATGCGGGCGATTTCTTCCGCTTCGCCGCCGTTTCCGGCGGCGATTTTTATGTCTCCCTCTATTTTGAACAGAGAGGCGGCGGCCTCGTATTTTTCGGACCAGGCGCGTTCGGCGGGCGTGCGCCAGTCTATCCCCAGCCTTTCCAGCTGGGAGATCTGTTCTTTGCTCAGGCTTTTGCCCTCCAGTTCGCCGCGGTAGGTCTTTCTGCATTTGTAGAGCCATTTGCCGAGCCAGACGTTGTCTATTACATAGTTTGGCGGGATGTCCAGGTCTCCGTGTTCGCGGAGGTATTCTTCGCAGGCGGATATGCGTTTTTGCCAGGGATCTTCCGCAGTCCACTTGAAGCCCAGCGCATCCAGTTTCGCGCGGCGCTCCGGCGTGACTTTGATTGCGGTCCGTCCTGTCTGGGAGTTGACCTCGACATGGTTTTTCAGCCATCTGCCGAGTGGAAAGCCGTTTGCGTTCACATATCCGGCGGGCACCTCAAGCGTACCGAATTCCCGATGGTAGGCCAGCGCCTGTTTGTAGCCGTATTCCCATTGCCGTGTGTAGGTGTCGAGCCAGTCCATGTGAATGGCGTCGAGCCGTTCTATCTGGGCCTCGGTCAGCGGTGCAGCTCCATTCAGCCTGCCGCTTCTTATTTTGCGCATCCTCCGCAGCCAGGCGCCGATGCGCAGGCCCTCTTCGGAGATGTAGTTTGCCGGAATGTCAAGGTTGTGGTGCTTGCGGTAATATTCCGTGCAGGCGAGGTAGTTCCTCTCCCACTGATAGTCCACTTTGTCCCAGATCATACCGAGTTTGTTGAGGGCCGCGATGCGTTCGTCAGTTAGGTAGTAGCCGCATCTGCCGTTGTTCTTTGCCTGGCGGAGGTTGCAGATCCATTTGCCGAGTTCCAGCCCTTCGGGGGTGACATAGTTGGCATGGATGTCGATGTTGCCGCTGTTGAATTTGTATCGGCACAGCGCCTGATAGAACCTCTCCCATGAATAGTCGTAGCGGTTCTTCCAGCGCATGCCGATGCTCTCAAGTTTTTCTATTCTCTCTTTGCCGAGTATCCCCGGAATTTTACCGGCGTAGACGAGCCGCTGTGTGTTGAGCCACGAACCGAGGGAATAGCCGTCGGGGGTCTGGTAGCGTTTCGAGACTTCAAGATTTCCATGTTCCCTGTAATATGCACGCGCATGGCCGAACATCGTCTCCCATGAGGCGGATAGGCTCTCTTCAAGTTCGTTGAAGAGGCGTCTGCTGTCGCGCACCTCGTCGATGATGGTAAAGGAGTCGTTGACGATCCTTTTTTCGTCTCCCATGATTTGGTAAAGGTCTATTACCGAGCGCATCTCCTCCTGAACGGCGGAGACGCTGTAGAGATTTTCGATGTTGTTGACGACGTCTATAATGACGGTTTTTTCCCTGCTGCCCGCCGACAGGGCGCGCCCGATCTGCTGCTTGTAGACGATTGGGGAGACGGTGGGGCGGAATAGTATCACGCCCGCGATGTCGTCGATGTGGACGCCCTCGTTGAGCATGTCGATGCAGAGCAGGAGCTTCAGCCCCTGGCGGCCGTCTGTTTTGAAGGCGGCAAAGGCTTGTGACGTTCCGGGATCGTCGGCGTAGGCCTGGTATAGATGTATATCCGCGCCGCCGCAGACCCTGCCGAACCACTCCGGTATATGGCAGGCGATCTCTTTCAGATGTTCGACGCCGGAGCAGAAGATGATGTATTTGCCGTTGGCGTTGGT
>OHNO01000300.1_pt1 | contig 29238 bp, 14 predicted proteins | sample 1569521 | NCBI WGS metagenome assembly OHNO01 (sample SAMEA3879604, study PRJEB24766) | human gut metagenome | biome: human-associated habitat; feature: feces | place: USA | collected 1985/1987
AGTTCTCGAAAATGATCTTGCTGAATTCCTGCTTTTCTTCAGGCGTAATGTCTTCTGTCGTAATCAGGTCGGCAAACCCGTTGATCGCGTTCAGGGGTGTGCGGACTTCGTGACACATGTTCTTAATGAAGGCATTCTTCATCTTTTCACTTTCCTGTGCTTTCTCGCTGGCGAGGATGACCAGGCGGTTCGACTCCTGTAATTTCTTATACAATGAATTGATTTTCCATAAGCGGAACGCAACAAAGACTACGAAACTGATAGCCAAGATAAACAAGGCCAGGAACATATATAGCTGGCTACGGCTTTTCTGTAAGTCCACTTCCAGTGCTTTCTTCTCAATAACCAGTTCGTCTACCCGTTTATTGATTTCCAGGTCTTCCAGTTTGTCTTTCATGTTTTTGAGTCGTGCCGAATCCACCAAAGCTGCGTATTCTTTGTGGGATTCATAAGCTTCCTTATATAGATGCAGGCTGTCGAGCATATCTATCTTTTCTTTGAGCGTCGAAACGACATGGTCTGATAAATCGATTTTAAAGTCGGCATTGCGGAAATAATGAATAACGGAGTCGCAATATCGTATGGCCATCGGATAATCGTTGGTTGTACGGTAAAAATTCAGAGCTGTGAAGAAACGGTCATATTCGGCAGAGAAAGCAGCGTCTTCCGGATATTTCCTGTTCAGTTCCATAAAGTGCTGGAAATAAGAAGAGGCTAGGTCTTTTCCAAGCGTCTTTGCCGTAACGGCCAGAGAAGAATAGGCGTTCAGTAAATGCCGTTTGCTGATGTAAGGACGCTTTTTCATCTCTTTCGTTTCTGCATATTCTTTTTGCATTTCCAGATAGCGAAGCGCATAAGTCGCCTGGTCATTCATCGCGCCTGAATAATTCGATTCACCTGAATAGAGGGTCAGAATACTGAACGTATTTAAGCGGAATAAGTAAGAATATTGTAGCGGGATATTTTCCGACAAGTCGATGATCGCTTTAAAACGTGTGCATATACGCTTGTTCCATTCCTCTTCGTTACCCGGTTCGACCCGGTTGCCGTAAGCCATTCCGAGCACATAATTGATCGATATTTTTTCGAGGACCGAAAGATTTTTGTCTGTTTCCAGTTTAAGCCGGTATTGCTCGATCAGTTTCTTCCTGTCTTCTCCTTCGGTATAGAAAACCACGCGTACGTCGATGATTGTCTGCATATAAGTTACCAGAAAATCGCGTGCTTTGCCTTTCAGCTCGCGTTTTGCTTCTTCCATGTAAACGTTTGTGCTGTCTTTGATGTCGTTGTTGACATAAAAGCGGAGAATTTCGGTCAGGGCAGCTTCTTTATAATAATCGTTATCGTTGGCCAGTGCTTCCTTATACAGCTGTTTGGCATAGTCAACCTGTTCTTCCTGCCGGGAGATATCCATCAGGTTTGTCAATGTCTCCAGCTTTTCTTCCGGGGAGGATATTGATTTTAAAGCAACGCTTAAAGCCTCTTTGGTAGCCGTGTTGTCGGCAGCAGCAAAGAGTATATTGCCAAGCATGTATATCAGAATTAAGCAGCGTTTCATTATTTATATAAACATTTAGATGGACTCCTTTTCAAAATAATATTCTTCTTTGTGCAAAGTTAATTGAAAATCAATAAGACTTCGAATTTTATGCCAGTTATTCTTGTTCACACTTCTTATTTTTTATTTAGGGATACTATTTCTATCTTTGCACGATTAAGGTGTGGCTATTAGTCGGAGTATTTATCAATACAAGAGAGTGGGATGGAAAAAGGAGTGTTACACAAGCAAATAAGAGACTTCTTTGTTCGTAATTTTGACGTTCGCCAGGAGAAGGAAGATGAACTCGAAACGGTTGAGTCTATAAGAAAAGGTATTGAGTTTAAAGGTACTAATCTTTGGGTTTTGATCTTTGCAACATTTGTCGCTTCGTTGGGTTTGAATACAAACTCTACGGCGGTGATTATCGGTGCGATGTTAATCTCTCCGCTGATGGGACCTATCATGGGGTTCGGTCTCGGATTGGGCATCTATGATTATGACCTGATCAAGCGGTCTTTCCGTAATTTTGCGACGGCAACGGTGTTCAGTGTGATCACTTCAACCCTGTTCTTTTTGATCTCTCCGATCAGTGAGGCGCAAAGTGAATTGTTGGCGCGTACGCAGCCGACCGTCTATGATGTCCTGATCGCTTTCTTCGGTGGATTGGCCGGTATTGTTGCCAGTTCAACCAAAAGTAAAGGAAATGTGATCCCGGGTGTGGCTATCGCTACGGCGTTGATGCCACCGCTCTGTACGGCCGGTTTCGGATTGGCAAGCGGGAATCTTTATTATTTCTTCGGTGCTTTTTATCTCTATTTTATCAATACGGTGTTTATCAGTCTGGCGACTTTCCTGGTGGTCCGTGTACTGAAATATCCAAAGAAGATATTCCTGGATAAACAACGGGAAAAGGTGGTAACACGCTATGTCGGGGTGATTGTTTTTTTCACGATCGTACCGAGTCTTTTCCTGAGCTATAACCTGATCCGTACCAGTTATTTCAATGACCGGGTCGCTAATTTTGTGACGGAAGAACTGGCTTTTCCGAATACACAGATATTGAGTAAAACAGTGACGGATACGAGCGAGAAGAAAGAAGTGAAAGTCGTAATGATCGGTGAAAATGTGCCGGAACCCATGATCGAAATTGCTCGGACCCGGCTTCGCAAATATGGTTTGAAAGATGTCTCTCTGGTCGTCCAGCAAGGTTTCGGACAGGAAGCTACCGATATAAACGAACTGAAAAGCATGCTGATGCAGGATCTATATAAAAATAGTGAAGAAGTTCTTCGGGTACAATCCATACAGATCGATTCCTTGAAAAAGACGGTAGACCGGTATAAGAGTGCTTCGCGTATGACTTCGGAGTTGATCCCAGAGATGAAAGTTTTATTCCCGTCTGTTCTTGAAGCCTCTTGTTCGAATACCTATATTGTAAGTACTGACAGCATGAAACAGGACACAGTCATGTTGGTTTACCTAAAAAGCAAAGAGCGTATCAATGAAAAAGAACAGTTAAAGATCCGTGAGTGGCTCGGTGCACGCGTAGATGCGAAAAATATTAAATTACTAATAGAATAAAAAAGAATGAATTTTATGAAGAAGGTGTGGGCAGTTTTACTGCTTCTTGTTGCTGCAGGCCAGGTATATGCCGACGAGGGCATGTGGGTTCTGAAGGAACTTAACAAACAAAATCTGGCTCGAATCAAGGAATTGGGATTTGTCCCGTCCTATCAGCAACTCTACAGTGAAACCGACCCGTGTGTGGCCAATGCTGTTGTTATTTTCGGTGGCGGATGTACCGGTATTACCGTATCGGAAGAAGGATTGATCTTTACTAATCACCATTGTGGTTTCGGTTCTATCCAGCAGTTGAGTAGCGTTGAACATGATTATCTGAAAGACGGTTTCGTTTCTCAGAGTAAGGAAGAAGAATTACCTGTCCCGGGACTGAGCGTGCGCTACCTGCGTGAAACGGTTGACGTAAGCGACCGTATCAACGGTGAAATCGCCGGTATTGAAGAAGAATATCTGCGTTTGGCTGCTGCCGATTCTATCGGACAAGTCATCTGCGACTCGATCGGCAATACAGAATTCCAGGCTGCGGATGTAGTTCCTTTCTATAATAATAACAAGTATTTCCTGGTTGTTTACGATGTGTTCAACGACGTTCGTATGGTATTTGCTCCGCCCAGTTCAGTCGGAAAGTTCGGTGGTGACACGGATAACTGGATGTGGCCGCGTCATACAGGCGATTTCTCCGTATTCCGCGTATATGCCGATGCCGCCAATAAACCGACTGAATACAGCAAAGACAACAAGCCTTACAGTCCTAAATATGTAGCTGAAGTTTCTCTTCAGGGATACCAGGATAAAGACTACGCGATGACAATCGGTTTCCCGGGCAGCACAGACCGTTATTTATCTTCCTGGGGTGTGAAACAGCGTATCGAAGACAGCAACAAGCCCCGTATCGAGGTACGCGGCATCAAACAGGCTATCTGGAAAGATGCTATGTCGGCAAGCGATGAAGTCCGTATCAAATATGCCTCCAAATATGCCGGTAGCTCTAACTACTGGAAGAATTCTATCGGTATGAACCGCGGTCTGGCTAATCTGAACGTGATAGAGCGTAAGAAGGAAGAGGAAGCTGCTTTTGCCGCCTGGGCCGGTCAGACACCTGAACGTAAAGCCAAATACGGCGAAGTGCTGAACCTGTTGGAAAAAGGATATACTTCGACGGATGAATACCGGAAAGTTTCCACTTATCTGTCAGAAGCATTTGTCAGCGGTACTGAAATTGTGCGCCTGGCGCGTATGGTACAGGGTGTGGATATAAACGGTTCTACTCCGGAAGAAATAGACATGGTCCTGAAAGACAAGATCCAGCCGTTCTTTAAAGATTACGATGCCTCCCTTGACCAAAAGGTATTGGCTGCCATGATGAAAGTGGTGAAAGAACGTGTTCCGGCTCAATATCTTCCGGATATCTATCAGAAAGTGGATAAGAAGTATAAAGGTGACTATGCAAAATATGCAGCAGACGTTTTTAAGAAGACTTCACTTTTGTCATACGACAAGATCGAGAAGATGCTGAAAGATCCGAAACTGTATGCAAAACTGAAAAAAGACCCGGCAGCCGAACTGAGTTTGTCCACGCTGATCTCTTTGTTCGAGTTGCAGCAGTTTATGGGCGATGCTCATTACGATATTGCCAAAGGCGAACGTCTGTATTTTGCCGGACTGAAGGAAATGTATCCGGAAAAGCCCCTTTCTTCGGATGCGAACTTCACGATGCGTTTAAGCTATGGTTCTATCGGAGGGTATCATCCGTATGATGCAGCCTGGTATGACTATTATTCAACGGAGAAAGGTATCTTGGAAAAAGAAAATCCGGAAGATGATGAGTTCTGGGTTCAACCGGAAATCCTGGACCTGATCCGTAGCAAGGACTTTGGTCAGTATGCCAATGAAAACGGACAGTTGCAGCTTTGCTTCCTGACAAATAATGATATTACCGGTGGTAACTCTGGTAGCCCTGTATTCGATAAGAACGCCCGTCTGATCGGTCTTGCTTTCGACGGAAACTGGGAAGCCATGAGCGGTGACATCGCTTTCGAACCGGACTTGCAGCGTTGCATTGCAGTGGATATCCGTTATGTACTTTATATGATCGACAAGTGGGGTAAATGCCCGCGACTGATCAAGGAATTGCAGTTGGTCAGATAATATTGAAAGATCAACGTACTGAAAAAGCATGAAACTGTGCTAAAAGTCTTTGGCTGGTCTGTGATTGATAGGCCGGTTCCGGAAATAGACTTTTGGCACAGTTTTTTTTCTCTAATGCACTTCCAAAATGTTAAATAATGATTGTAATGACATAGTTTTTGAAGAACTATGGTGACAATAGTTATCAAAAAGACAGAAATGATTACATATGTTTCTTTTTGAATAAAATACAAACTAAGTGTTAAGCAATCCCCTTCTGCGGCGAATATATACTAAATAACCATAAATAAAATGAACAATGGATGATCTTGTTTTTTTTGATACCTTAACAGTGTAAAGCCTATCTGAACCCGTTTTGATCCTGGTTTCCCTCCACTCTGCCTTCGTTCTGACTCCGTTCCAAGCATCGAAAACAGATGGGAATTTGAACGAGAAAGGTGTTTTGAATCGACTGGTTTTCAACATTATATGCGTTTTTCGAGAATAGCGTTGTCGCTTATTTCTATACTTTCAATATAGTAAATAAATGTTAATAAACTTTTGATTGTTTCGTTTGTTATCTAATTGTATTCTGTTAATAGTATGTAATTGTAAATCAGACATTATGGTAGTGGCTGTCTCTATGTTAAAATTTAATCTATATGTGAAAATAATAAGGGTGTATTATTAATTTATTAGAAAATTACATTATATTTGCATCGATTTTATACCATAGTTCTTCAAAGACAATGGTCTTTTTAATGAGTTTAAACAAACGAATGAAAAACCTACGAGTATTTCTCAATGCGATTAGCTGTGGTCGAAGTTGTTGATATTAAAAGAGCTTGCGCTCTTCCATATATTTTTAATATGAAAAAACAGAATTGTTTAACTTTTAAATTTATTTTATGTTGACAAATTCGAAACTGGTTAAAGCTTTGGTTCTGGCAACCGTATTCGGTATGGGCGGAACTATCCATGCAGCCGTAATCCCTTCCTCCGAAGGAACTATGATTACACAGCAGAAAAACAAAGTTACAGGTAGTGTTGTAGACGAAATGGGACCTGTAGCCGGTGCTTCCATTTCTGTGAAAGGTACTTCAAACGGTACGATTACCGACCAGGATGGTCGCTTTGTTTTAGATGGAGTACAAAAAGGAGCGGTATTGGTTATTTCGTTTGTCGGAATGGCTACACAGCAGATTACTTGGGATGGACATAGTGCCGTGAATGTAAAACTACTGAGCGATACGCAGGATTTGGACGAGGTGGTTGTCGTTGCCTATGGTACGGCAAAGAAATCGTCGTTTACCGGTTCTGCCTCAATAGTCAAATCCGACCAGTTGGAAAAGATTTCAGGGGCCGGTTTTGCGGAAGCTTTGCAAGGTATGTCGGCCGGTGTGAATGTCTCTAATAATGAGGGTAACCCGGGGGGCGAAACGCGTATTCAGATTCGCGGTATAGCTTCCATGTCCGGAAAGTCGACACCTTTGTATGTGGTAGACGGCATGCCTTATGATGGTAAGTTGACCTCTATTTCGCCTTCGGATATAGAGTCGATGACGGTATTGAAAGATGCCGCGGCAGCTTCGTTGTATGGTTCGCGTGCAGCGAATGGGGTCGTGGTGATTACGACAAAGAAAGGCAAATCGGGTAAGCCTGTTATCAATTTCAGAGGAGCGTGGGGTACTTCCGATAATGCGGTGGCTAACCCTAAAAAGGCAGATCCTTACCAGCAAATGACCAATTTGTGGCGTGCCTTATATAATGATAAGTATTACGTGGAAGGGATGAGTAAGCAGGATGCAGGCGATTATGCGTCGGCAAACTTGTTGTCGCGTGCTGTAAATCCACGTGTAAATTCAAAAGGCGAAACGGTTTATGTAACCCCGTTCAAATGGACCGGCGATGCTTCGAATTATGTATTGCATGATGGAAATGGCAACTGTTGGGCTAATCCTAATTTGGAAATGGTTTGGGATGAAAGCGATTATGACTGGTACGGGGCTGTTTTCTCACGTAAGTTGCGCCAGGATTACGGGCTGGATGTCAGTGGTTCGAGCGATAACGGGAAAACAAACTATTATACTTCTATTTCTTATTTGAACGATAAAGGGTATGCTAATAACCAGTATTACAAGCGTTACTCATTCCGTGCGAGTGTGACTTCGCAAGTGATGGATTGGTTGCAGATGGGAGGAAACTTGGCCTATAGCTATTCTCGTCAGAACGTTTCAGGGGCAAACCGTGCGTTGGTTTATTCAAACACGTTGAATTCGCCTTGGTTAAGAAATGAAGACAATACGGATTGGTATCGTTCGGAGAAGACCGGTATGCGTATGAACGATTACGGTGTGAACAGTCGTAATTTCTTCGGAATCCATGTCTTAAACGGGGCCGGCGATTATTGGAATAACCCCAATGATGATAATTTCAGCAATAAAGAGGGAGGTATGTTGACGGCTCATTATTTTGCCGAATTTTCTTTGCCGTTCGATATTAAGTTTAAGACGAATGTGAATCTTGACGATATTCAGGAGAATGGCTACGGGTATAGCTCGGCCGTGCATGGTTCGGGGCAACAGAAGCCTTTTGGCGTGACGGTTATGACCAATGGTGGAGATGCCACACGTGAAAACTGGAAAACAACTTCTGTTACATGGAATAACTTGCTGACTTGGAATCGGTCTTTCGGCGAACATAATTTGGATGTATTGTTGGGGCATGAGTTATATTCTTATAACCAGCAATATAATTATGGTTATGGTGAGGGCATCATGCAAATGGGACAGTATGAACTGGAATCAACGACTGCAAACTGGAGCGTAAGTTCTTACCGTAATCGTTATTCTTTGTTGTCTGTTTTTGGCAAGATAGACTATAATTTCCAAAACAAATATTATTTGTCCGGTTCTATTCGTCGCGACGGCTCTTCACGCTTCAGTAAAGACAGTCGTTGGGGTAACTTCTTCTCCGTAGGTGCTTCTTGGAGAATTTCGAAGGAGAATTTTATGGAAGATATCGATTGGGTTGATAATTTGGCGTTACGTGGTAGTTATGGTACTTCCGGTAACGATAAGTTGGTGCCTCGTAATACAAGTAGCGGTACTGCAGGAGATGAAATTTTATATGCTTATCAAGCCTATTATACTTCTGCTGATTTTTATGGTGCTGCCGGATATAAGCCGCGTACGATTGCTACACCTAATTTGAAGTGGGAACGCAACGAACAGTATAATATAGCGTTAGATTTCAGTGTCTTAAGTCGTTTGAGCGGAACGATTGAGTATTATTCCCGTAGTTCGAAAGATTTGTTGTATTACAGGAATTTGCCGTTATCCGCACAGGTAGGTGATGCTGCCGGTTATAACACCAATATGGGAAATGTGCGTAACAGTGGTTTGGAATTGACACTGAGTGCAGTAGCCGTCAAGACCAACGATTTTCAGTGGAACATTGATTTTAATATGTCTACCTTGAAGAACGAGGTGACATATCTGCCGGGTGGCTCTTATACGTATGCGAACCGTGGTGCAACATATAAATTGGAAGAAGGACGTTCTTTATATGAATTTTATATGCCGAAACATGCCGGAGTAAATCCGGATAATGGTAACAGAGTCTATCTGATTAAAGACGATAATGGTGGTTGGAAAACTACGGAAAATTATTCAGACGTCACGATGGACGATTATCAATGGTGCGGCTCTGCGATACCGAAGGCATTCGGTTCTTTGACTAATACGTTTACATATAAGGGATTTGATCTTTCTTTTATGTGGTATGCTTCTTTGGGGTCGAAAATGTACGATTATGTATGGTTGGAACGTACTGCCGGTTTGGATGGAGTAGGCATGATTATGGATCAGGTGGAAAGCAGATGGGAAAAGCCGGGTGATGTGGCAGAATTCCCTCGTTTGTCTTCTGCGAATGCCTCTTTGAACGTAAAAAGAACGGATTTCTTTATTCATAATAATGATTTCTTGCGTTTGAGAAACCTCAATTTAGGATATACCTTACCGAAGGCTTTGACCAAAAAAGTCGGGGTTTCAAATGCCCGCGTATATATTTCAGGCGATAACCTGTTGACGTTTGGTCCTGCCGCAAAACGTCATTCGGAACCGGAAACAGGTGTTATGGGTAACAACTATAATGGTAATACCGAAACAGACAACGGTATCCAGGGGTCAAGACGAGTTTATATGTGTGGTATTCAGGTTTCATTTTAATAAGAGTTTGATATGAAAAGAATATATAAAAATATGAAGTTTGTTGCTGTTGCTCTGTTGGCTTTTTCTTTGAGTAATTGCAATGATGAATTGACAACAAATTCATCGACTGATATAGATGAGAATACGATTTTGGGAAGCACTACGGGGCTGAACATGGCTTTGAATTCGGCTTATAAATATTTGTTGATGGGTGAACAAGGTGGAAGTAGTCAGAACGATGCTTGTTATGCTGGCGTAACCGGTCTGTGCATGTATTACGATTTGCCTGGTGCGGATATTATGAGTACGAAGAACTATGGCGGTTCGGTAGAGGATAGCTATCGCTTGACGGAAGGACGTACACAGGCCGCAGGAGATTATTCTAAACGTATTTGGACGAATATGTATAAGATTATCAACCAGGCGAATATTATTATCGATGCACTTCCGGAGGCTTCGGGTGATGAATCGGAAAAGCCGGTTATCAAAGGACAGTGTTTGGCCATGCGTGGAATTTCTTATTTTAACCTGTTGTTAAATTATCAGCAGACTTATGCGATAGCCAAGGATAAAAGAGGAGTTATCTTGCGGACTTCTTCCAACGAGCCTGATTCCAAAGGGTTCTCGACTGTGGAAGAATGTTATAAGCAAGTGCTTGATGACTTGACGGCAGCCAAAAGCTTGCTTGCTTCATATGACCGGGAGGAACAATGGAAACTTAATGTGGATGTGGTTTCCGGTTATTTGGCTCGTGTTTATCAGGTAATGGGTGATTGGGATAAAGCTTTGGCTGAGGCTAAAAGTGTTTATGACAAGTATAATACGTTGATGAGCAAAGAGGAATGGTGCAGCGGATTCGATAATTTGTTATCGGATGGTTGTAAAGAAGTTATTTGGGGGCTGAATTTTACTAATTTGTCGAATATTAGTTCGAATACTGAATTCAATTACTGGTATAATCAGGATCCGAGTTATGGAGAAGGTATGACAGACGGTCCGATTTATAGTTTTATCAATTTGTTTGTAGACGATAAATTCGTTCAATTGTTTGATGAAACAGATTTTCGTGGCAGTAAATGTACAAAGACCGAAAGCGTAACGGACGATGATGTTAAGTCGGTAATGTTCTGGCACCGTACAGCTAATGGAGACAAAGAGATTGCTGCTAAATGGGCTTACAATAAATTTAAATATTATGGAGATGCCAATGGTGCTCCGCAGGGACATACTTATCCGGAGTTTTCATTAATGCGTTCTGCTGAAATGTTATTGATTATGGCAGAAGCGGAAGCGAATCTCAATAATACGGCAAATGCATTAACTTATTTGAATACACTGCAGAGTGCACGTAACGTTGCGAAGCCTACAACTACAACGGCTAAAACAGAGTTGTTGGAAAGTATATATGTAGAACGCCGTAAAGAATTGTTGGGCGAAGGGGTGACTGGTATGTATGATTTGTTGCGTTTACAAAAACCTTTGTATCGCTATGGTGCAACAGCTTCAAATCCGGCCGGGCATTTTTCTTTAGGTATGACTTATTTGGATAACTATAATGCAGCAGATGCTGAACCTTATGGATATCTGCCGTCAAATGATTATCGTTTTCTTTGTCAGATTCCTCAGTTAGAGTTTACTAATAATGACGCAATAGATGCTTCAAAGGATCAGAATCCTTTCCGTGGACAATAATAATGTTGGAGTATGTTTTAAAAAGGAAGATGGGATAAATTAAATAACGTTTTCTATAACGGGGCTGGTTTTCATTTGAGACAGCCCCGTTTTTGTGTTTCTTTCTTTGCATCCTGACATCTGACCTGCGAGTCCGAAATTACCCAAGAATACCAGATGTACATTTTCTGACGTAACATAAGATATTTTGATTGTGGATGGATACGCACGGCCATATGGCGATCGTCCTCCTCTGTCATGATCAATTCCGGAACTATCGGGCGTAACCCGGATGATCTTGATTACGGAATCATTCGTTTGGTACGTACCGTCACGTTACCTTTTAGACCGACGGCTTCGCCTGTCGTGCCGTTCAGCAGAACGCGCAGGTCACATCTCTCTTTTGCGGCAGGAAATTCAACAGTGAAATCCTCTTCCTTATCTGTCGTTTTTGAACCGATCAGTTGACCGTTGAGCCAGATTTCGGCTTTTCCTGTCAGTTGTTTGAAGAGGATACTTCCGCCTTCTTCCCGATGAGCCTGGTAAGGATTGAATGTCGCACGTAAAATAACGAAATTGGCATTCTCCAGTTTGATCAGGTTGCCGCCTGAAACGGGTTGCCAACTGTTCATATCATTATCGGCTATCTGACGGGTGGCGTCGGGTTTCTCGGTGGAAAGGGGAGAAGCTACCCATCTATTCAGTAACATCGGTGGATTTTCTGCCGCAATGGAGGGGATAGGGGGTACCTGCTCAGCATTGATCGTGATCGTAGCCGGTTTTAATCCCGGAGTAGAGGCTGTCAGGGTGATTGGACCCGAACCTTCTTTGCTCTGTATGATGACCTGTGCCAGTCCGTAGAACAGACTACGTTTATTTCCCTTTTCCGGCTCGTGACAGTTCGGATTACCGTTTCCTACACCGATGATTTCGGCAGGGCCTGTCAGGGTGAGTTCCATCATGTTATTGGCTGTCGGTACGTGACGACCTTTGGAGTCTACAACCTCCACGGTTATCGGCATAGCGTCCCGGCCATCACCTGCCAGGCTGTTACGGTCAGGCGTCAGGCGAACCTGGACGGGGTCTTTAGTTGTCTCTACTTTGGTACGTGAGACGATCTTTCCGTTCTTGTAGCCGATGGCTTCCAGCTTGCCAGGTTTATAAGGAACAGACCAAGTATTCATTTCGTACGGATCTACCACTTGTTCGGATATTACTTTGCCGTTCAGTAATAACTTTACTTTATCTGCGTTGCTCAATGCCATTACTTTGATAGGCTTTCCGATGGAGTCGGCAGGCCAGTTCCAGTGAGGCACCAGTTCCAAGACATCTTTATCCTTTACCCATTGTGCCTGATGCAGGTAATAAGCCATTTTGGGGAATCCGCATAAATCCATGATACCGAAGAAAGAGCTGACTGTAGGCCAGCGATGCGGAGTCGGTTCGCCATGATAATCGAATCCGGTCCAGTAGAAGCACCCTGCCATCCAGGGGCGTTCAGCCACGGCTTTCCAGGCTCTGCGGTGGGTAGCTCCCCAGTCCGCACATTGTGTATCGTATGAATCCATCAGGTTTTTCGACCTGTCTGTTACATATTCACCCCGGATCATAAAGGCGGAACCATCTTCTGAACTGGTCAGAGGCAGGTCCGGGTTTTCTTCGTGGAAACGGTCGTAACTTTCGATCTGATAATTGAATCCTCCGACATCTACCGCCTGCGATACATTATATTCAGAGAAGAATCCTCCGTTCATCGCAGCTGTTATAGGGCGTGTCGGGTCCATCTTCTTCACTACGTCGTACATGCGGCGAACCATTTCAACCCCGTTTTCCGTGCCCTGCATCGGTTCTTCGTTGAAAACGGACCAGAGGATTACGCTCGGACAGTTACGGTCGCGGCGTACTTGCCACTCCAGTTGACGAACATATTCGGGTGAAGTGTTGAACAATCTGTTTTCATCCAGTACCATGATACCCATGCTGTCGCAAGCAGCCATAAATTCTTTGGCAACCGGATTATGAGCAACACGATAGGCATTGACTCCCATCTCTTTTAGTTTGCGCAGGCGGAATTCCCACAAAGCATCCGGAACGGCGACACCCACACCGGCATGATCCTGATGGTTACAAACGCCTTTTATCTTGATATTCTCTCCGTTCAGCCAGAAACCGGTGTTATTATCGAAACGGATCGTGCGGAAACCACATTTGGTTTCGACTTCGTCCGTTACAGTACCGTTTTGCTTTACAATGGTTTTGACTTTATAAAGTGCGGGACTGTCCGGTGACCAGAGTTGAGGGTCTGAAACTGTCATTGATAAGTTTGAGATCCCTTCTCCCAATGCTCCGACAGAGAGTTTCTGGGTTTGTGTCGTGATCGATTTGCCATCCGGGGCAAACAAAGAAACTTCTACTTCACTATTGGCAGGTAGTTTACCTGAGTTATATAAGGAAACCTCTACAGGTATTTCCCACTGGCTTTCAGTCTTCTTTACAGGATTGGCAAAGACACCATCTGTGATAATATGCAGCGGCGAGCGTTTTACCAGCCAGGTGTGGCGGTAAATTCCTGCTCCTTCATACCACCAGCCTTCCTGGGCTTCTGCATCTACGCGTACGGCAATGGTATTCACATCGTCACCATATGTTGCATACGGCGTGATATCGATATACATGGATGTATAACCGCACCAGTTGCGATGCAGTACGGTTCCGTTAACCCAGATCGTGGCATGTGTGGCAATACCGTCGAACTGTAATTCCAGGTGCTTCCCTTTATCTTCGGGAGACAGTTTGAATTTACGGCGGTACCAGCCGAAACCGCGGTCGTAGTAACCCTGCGAAAGGTTGGCTTCCGGGTTTACCCGTCCTTCGATCGCCCAGTCATGGGGGATGTCTACGATACGCCAGGAGGAATCATCGTAGTTCGGGGAGGCGGCTCCACTCACGTATCCGGCTTTAGCGTTCCGGTAAGTCGCGTTATGTCCTTTAATAATCGGGTAGGGGATATCTCCCTTATGGAAACTCCATCCTTTGTCTAAAGACAGGACTTCGCGGGTGGTTACTTTTTCCTGTGCATAAGCCTGCAAAGAGAAGCCGATACACAAAAGAAGTAGAAAACTTTTGAGTGTTGTCATAGTTTTTGTTATAGAATTATTTGAATATTGTCTCTATCACCTCGCCTGTCCAGGATAAGGGTTGTTTTACTTTGAACAGGTGCAGGATGATGGCTGCTGTGTTTACCGTGTTATTAGCTTCCGTGATCTTGAATCCTCTCTTTATTCCCGGCCCGGTGATACCCCAGGGGACAATCATTTCGTCCGTATTTACTCCGCCATGCCCGTATTCGATACCGCCATGATCTGTCAGGAACATGAAATGGGTATCTTTGTATAATCCTTCCTGTTTCATCTTGTCGATGAATTTGCCGATTTCCACATCCGCCTCCTCGATGGATTGTATGTATTCCGGAGACATCCATTTATGTTTGTGCCCGGCATGGTCGGTATGTACGGAATAGAGGAATGCCAGTGTCGGGTTTTTCCGGTTCTCCATCAGAAAAGAAAGCGCTTTCTCGTAGTTCGGCACGTAGGCATCTTCTTCCAGGTAGCTGACTTCATCCAGATACTGTTTATTGTATGGGTAGAACAGGTTGATCCAGTTATAATAGAAAGCTGTTTTTGCCTGTGGAAGTGCCTCTTTCAATACTTTGAATACGGAAGGGTAATATCCTTTGCTATCTGTTTCAATCGCAGGTAATACGAATTTGGAGATTTCCCAGCTATTATCGACTACACCATGCTGTTCGGGGCCGCTTCCGCAAAGATGGCTGGTCCAGTTAGGCAATGTCACCGAAGGCATGACCACACGTGTATCCAGCGAGAGTGAACCTTCGGCCATCAAGGCATCCAGATTCGGAGTTTTTGCCTTCAGGTATCCGTCTACACAGATTCCGTCGAGTGATATTAAAACAATACGTTTTGCAGTAGGCGCATTTACTTTGGCAGTAACTGCCGATACAGGTTGGGTAATGGAGGCAGTTCCTAATGCGACAGCTCCCGCCAGTCCTTTTTTGAAGAAGTTTCTTCTTGAGTTTTTCATATTTTCCATGCTGTGTTTATAAGTATAAGTAAGAAGATCAGTCTTCAAAGGTAGTGGAAAATGTTATTTTGAAGACTGATTCTTTTCGTAAAAAGTACGCAAAGGTTTGCGCTTTCAGTAACTATTTATTCCATTTCCAGATTTCCCCTTTTTTCAAACCGTTTGCCTGCAAATAATTACCATTATACCAGATACGGAATTTATTCCCCTGTAGCGATTTAACGGAAGCATCGACTATTTGTCCGTTTTCCCATTTTACCGCCACTTCAAATCCTCCCCGGGCTTTTAAGCCTGAGAATTCTCCTTTTTTCCAATCGGCAGGAAGGGAGGGAAGTAATTGAATGATATAACCTCCCTGATCGTACACATGACTCTGTAACAACATTTCGGCTATCCCTGCCGTTGTTCCGAAGTTAGCGTCGATCTGGAAAGGAGGACATATTGTGAAGAGGTTCGGGTTGATGCATTTCTTCATGACATCGTCCAGATTCTCTTTCGCTTTTTCGGCCTGATGCAAGCGGGCATATTGGCTGATGGCCCATGCCGAACTCCAACCGACATAGCCTCTGCGATGCTGGATGCGGTAGTCCAGCGATTTGTTGGCTGCCTCGATCAGGTCGGGAGTTTGCAACATATTGATCTGCGATCCCGGATGGATGGCGAACAGGTGGGAGATATGACGGTGACCAGGTTCAACTTCAGGGAACTCGTCGGCCCATTCCATGATGCGTCCGTCAGAACCAATTTTCGTATCGGCCAAACGATCTTTTGCATCAGCAACCTGGCGTGTAAAATCATCGTCGATGGATAATTCGCTGGATATCATGGCGAAGTCGTCAAACAGTTGCCAGATAGTTTGCTGGTCGTGTGCCGGTCCCATGCTGATCTGGCTATGGCTGCCGTCGGGAGCGACAAACGTATTTTCCGGAGAAACAGCAGGACCGGAAACTAGTTCTTTGGTTTTCGGGTTCTCTGTCAGCCAATCCATATAAAATTCGATAGCTCCTTTCAGTACAGGATATGTTTTGCGTAAAAAGTCTTTATCGCCTGTAAACCGATAGTGTTCACCGATATGTTGGCAAATCCATGCCGGAGCACCGGTGTGCATACCCCAGGAAGCTGCTTCGCCCGGAGAGGTATATCCCCATACGTTCGTGATAGGGTGTACTACCCAGCCCTTCTTATTGTATTGGATTTGTGCGGTCTTGCTCCCTGGTTCAACTAGCGAAGCAATCAGGTCGAACATTGGCAGATGCATTTCTGACAGGTTGGTTACTTCCGCAGGCCAGTAGTTCATTTCGATATTGACGTCGGTATGATAATCGCCATTCCAGGCGGTCTGAAGCTTGTTTGCCCAGATACCTTGCAGGTTGGCGGGCATAGTACCCGGTCGCGACGACGAGATCAGGAGGTAACGGCCATATTGGAACATTTGTTCATATAGGTGAGGGTCTATCATGCCTTTTCGGGCATTCATAACCTTAATGTCGGTAGGGATCGTATCAGGCGTATTTGTCAGTTGCAGATTTGCTCTTTGGAAATAGTCGGTATATTCTTTTACATGTGTTTCATAAAGCTGATTGTAAGATTTGTTTATAGCTTTATTTAAAGATGCTTCGGTGATGCTGCTGAAATCCCGTCCTTTGTAGATGGGATATTCCAGCTTATAATCTGTCGATGCGGTTAAAAACAGAAGAACTTCATCCGCATCTTTCACTGTCAAGGTAGAATCAGAATACGTAACGGAACCATTCATCGGTACAGCTTTTAACCTTGTCATGTATTGAAGCCCATCTCCTCCTTTACCGTCTGAAAGTGCCCCGGCCATGATCAGTTGCTCGTTTTCCGTATAGGTAGAGTAGCGTTCCGGCCGGTTCATCCGGCAAGTAAAAGAGAGTTGCTGCTTTTTATCCGCAGATATTCTCATGACCATGGACTGATCCGGGTGGCTGATAAAGATTTCACGTTTGAAATTTACATCTCCTTGTTTGTAGGAAATCCTGGCTGTCGCATCATCCAGATTCAGTTCCCTGCGATAATCGGTGTAGGGCGATTTATTATCGAAGTCGATCCACAAGTCGCCCATCGTTTGATAACATCCGAAAGGGGCGTTGCTGCCTTGTCCGTGCCCGGAACCTTTTCCGGTACATATTTGTGTACGGTTTGTCAGGTCTGTGGCTTCTTTATATTTACCGTCAAACAATAGTTGTTTGATTTCTTCTATATGTTTGGCCGCTTCCGGATTGTCGCTATCCTGTATGCTTCCTGACCACATGGTCTCTTCATTTAGTTGGATACGTTCTTTGTGTACATCTCCAAAGACCATAGCACCGAGTGAACCGTTTCCTAAAGGTAAGGCTTTCAGCCACTCTGCATCATCGTCATATCCTTTATTCGGATTATCCGTGGCGGTTGCGTCGGCGGGAGTATTGTACCATAATGTTAATGGTACTTCTTTATGTTCTACGGAACAGGCGGTAAAACATAAAGAAAAGAGGCCTATAACAGAAACTATGCTTCTAATTTGTTTTTTCATGACTTATAAGTTCTTATAAATATAATCGGTGGAATTTCTTCACAGTCTTTAATATTACTTCTGTACGGAGAAAGTAAAATAAAGACTGTGTAAAATTAAGGAACAGACTTCTATTATAGTTGATAAAATGAGATGAATACTTTGCATAATTCGATATTATCAGGATAATGATAGTTGTTTTATTTTATTATTGTATAGAGTGCTAGTTGAAATTAAGCTGTATCCATCCGGCTACGTCTCCGTCTTCGGCGATATATGAATCCAGATATCTTGTCCTGTTGGAGTCGTAATTAAAGTAGAACTCATTACCTGCATCAGAATAATTGGCAACCAGGAAGGATATAGCATCGGGTAAAACCCAAGCTCTGAAATGTTGCTTTCCATTCGACTCGATTGTTACGACAACTTCGATTTTTGTTTTTTTTGGTGTATATTCAATGTTTTATTAAAATGGAACTTCTTCGAAATATTGTTGGAGATTTAGGAACAAAAGTAAAGAATTCTGTAAGTATCGCGAGGTATGGTGGTACTTACAGAATTCTTTTTACTTTGTTCTTTACGGGAGAGCAGTTATAGATATCTATGATTTATTGATTATTTAGTTCGAATCGATATTCCTGTTTTACCAGTATATCGGAAATAGTCGGAACGACACAATCTGCCGGAACGACATTTTTCTCGAAATAAATAGGAACATCAGCCGATTTCAGCCCGTCGATGCGGATCACCATCGGATTAGTATCGATGGATTCTTTCAGGCGGCTTAAGCTGAGAATCCATTCTGTGCCGTCATAGAAGGAGTCGCCGATCAGATTTCCGTTCAGGTAAGCGTTGGCTACATCTCCTTTATAAGAAATATACATACGTGTTTCCTCGTTGCCACAAGTCGCAGCCGGAGCTTTTACTTCATAAAGGCCTATATATTCTTCAGGAGCAAAGGCGGAAGGCTTGTTCTTTCCGGTAGTTGTTGCAACAGGTTTGTTGTCTGCCGATAACCAGGTTGCATCTGTATTCCAGAGGATACGTTTACCATTCTTCAAAAGAACTTCTATTTCCGCTGTGATCTCTTTTCTATTAGAAAGATTAAATTCGATCGTATTATTGCCGTTTTGAATGAAGTCGGTTACATTAGCATAGGAATAACTGCCCATAGATGTCGTTTTTGTTTCTTTTCCGTTGATCATACAACTGATTGGATCGGATGATACATAACGTAAATAGGCGCGTTCTACTTTTGAGAATGTGCTCAATGAGAACTGACGTTTTGCTATATTACCTTCTGTTGGACGTATCCACAGGCTTTTTTCCATCGGAGTGATCGGACGAAATTCTGCTTGCAGATTATGCGCGCTGCTTTGGAATGTTTGTTGCTTGAAATTACCGTCCTCATATGTCCATATCTCTGTTGACGGTTGATCGTCGATTAGAGTGATCTTATCGTTATCGTAGATCAACGATGAATTAGTAATAGCTACAAATTCTTTTCCTTTCAATGTCCCTTTCCATATATGATCTGATTCTTCCTCTGTGAGCGTAACAAAGCGTACTTTGGAACCATTCTCTTTCGTGATTTCAATGGAACACTCTTTTCCCGGGGTCAACCGGTCGATAAAATACCCGTTTTTTTCTTTCCGGGATGTACCGTTCTTTACTTCAACGCTCCGGATTCCTTTGTCTTCAATCAAATATTCGCCGGGTATAAAATCATCTTCAAAGAAGAAATAAGTATCAGTATTTCCTTCTTTCAGTGAACAGACGGGTTGTGTTGTCGAGTATTTCAGTAACACTTCGCTGAACTGCTGGTTGAACGGCCAAAGGAAATAAGTTCCGCCTTTAACGGTTACCTTTTTGCGTGGTATGTGGATGGTTTCGTCTTTGAGCTTTATAGAGAACTGAACATTTTTATAGTCCTTCCGGGTATGTTTATATAAGTAGTTGGAACAGAACAGATACCCTGCCGATTCGTTCAGGCGTACGGCCCATTGCAAATTGTCCCTGTCCTGATTGCTGGTAGGTAGGTAAGCTACAGCCGGAGCCAGCGCTGTTCCGAAATCATTCATGAAATAGTTATATTTCTTCGTTTCCTGCATGACTGTACCCAAAGTTCCGAATTCACGGATGGGGGCCTGGTAGTCGTAACTGATGCGAGGACCGGATGATTGGTATGTACTTATTTTCCCGACAGGATTAGTACCACCGGTGTACATATAATATCCCATCATATTGGCTCCGCACCCCAAGCGTAGATTGATGTTTTCTCCCGCCATTTCTTCCGGAACGACGGCACGGCGGTGGTAGAAAGCTGTGGTGCCTACGCCTATTTCACAGGTGAAGAAAGGGGAGTCATTATTTTCTCCGCTCAAAGATTCTACGTCTCCTTCAAGTTTGATAATATCGGTACCAATATTATCAGACAGACGGTTATAAGTGAAAAACTCAAAATTGGAAGTGGGTATTTCATTCTTTCCGGATGCGGTCCACGGAGCTTCGATATAGAATCCGGCGTAAGGAACGATTTCCCCTTTCGGATATTCACTGTCCATCCAGTGGGTCATACTGTAAAGCGGCAGATCAAAACCTATTTCAACTGCCATCTTTTTTAAGGTTAACAAATGCGGAATAATCATGCCTTTACGAACATATTCGTTTTCCAGTTGGAGCGCCATGACAGGACCTCCGTCTTTCCATAGTAATCCCTTTACTTGGTCGTATACGGCTTGATACCATCGACGGACATATTCGAGATACAAGGGATCGTTTGAACGTGTTACCAGGTTTTTGTTGCTGACAATCCAATCGGGTAGACCGCCGTTCTTGATTTCCGCATTACAATAAGGACCGAAGCGCAGGTGGACTTTCATATCGAGTTCCTTGCATAATTCTACAAAGCAGCGGAGATTCAGATGGCCTTCCCAGGAAAGTTCGCCTTCTACTTCCTCGTGTAATGACCAGATGCAGTAAGTTGCCACAATATTGATGCCTGAAGCTTTCATCTTGAGCAATGCATCGCGCCAATACCGATGGTCGGTTCTATTGTAATGGAATTCTCCCATGACGGGAAGTTGCGGAATGCCTTCTTCTTCCATGTACAGATTGTTGACACGGATCTCTTTTCCGGCAGGACCGGTATGACCCAATTCCAGGTAGTTTAGTGTGGGAGGTGTGATTTTACTTAAATTTATTTGGTACTGGGCGGATAAGCTTCCGGAAATACATAACGCCACAATGAATAGTACTTTTTTCTTCATGGTTGTTATTTATAGTTTAAATTATTTTATTTCAAAAAAAGGCTGCATCAAAAATCATGTGAAAGAAAAATGATGCAGCCTTGTATGAGTGTCAACTAGATGTTATTTGCTAAAATCTGAGATTATGATGGTCCAATTGGCTGTATCGCCATTGCCGGCAACAACCTTGTAGGTAAATTCTTTGGCAGAAAAATCGGCCGGAAAAGTACCCATTTGCGGAGCATTGCCTACGGGAGAAATACGAACTGCCGTAGATGCATCCACATTGATTGCCAATGTTTGTAGAGAAACCTGTTCTCTGATGTCTGCCGTAAAAGTAGTATTGGCAGCCGGTACATGGATAGAACAGTAGATTTCCTTTTTATCATTATCAATCGTTTTTTCTACCTCCATTTCTATTACCCGCATTCTTTTTTCTGTTTCGTCCCACCAACGATATTCGAAACGGACATTGGTAATGTCGTTTTGATCGAATGTTTCCAGTTCATCCAGCCCGGCTTTCAGACAGGAGGTATTGATGATCACTAATAACACCAGAATTAAATAGTTATATAACGTCTTCATTTCTATTCGTTTTTTATAGTTATTTGTTATTAATTACCAGCCTTCGTTCTGATCGAGTGACGGGTTGTTTATTCTTTCTCCTTCAGGCACGGGAAACAGATATCTTTTCTTTGTAAAGACACGTTCGTTGAAAGCTGTTTGATAAGGTAAGGCGATAATTTCAAAACTTTTTCCATCTTCGGAAATGCTGATAGAATGATGTACTTTCGTCAATTCATCGATTGTGCTTTTACCTTCAACCTTTCCCCATCGCAACAAGCTCCAATATCTGTCACCTTCGTGTACCAGGTCGATGCGGCGTTCGCGTTTGTAAACTTTCCAAGCTTCTTCAGCAGATAGATTCGTGGGTAATTCAGGCATGCCGCCGTGTATGGTACGGGTCTTGTTTATATATTCGATAGCCGTAGGGATGTTACCTTGGCGCAACATAACCTCTGCATAGTTTAGATAAGAACGTCCCAAACGCAAAACAATTTGATGATAAAAAGTCGGCTCCGTATTTAACAACGGTTTTGCCGTATATACCCCTTTACGCCATACATATCCTGTAAGTGCCATTCCCCAATCACCTCCGGCTTTACTGTCCCAATGTAAATTACCTTTATCACGCATAGTAACCAAGCTGTTAAAGTATGTACTGGAATCCTGTACGATTGTTGCATAGAAACGATTATCTCGATTCCGGTAAATCGCATCTGATACATATCCGCCGTTTTGTTGATAGTTTTTGTAAAAACTGCTTTGATTCCAGTCTTTGGCTGTTCCGTCAACATCTTTGACTTCGTATTCATTGACCAGGTCTACCGAAGGGAACATGCCGATCCAACCTTCAAAACTATCGTTTAACGGAGGATTTTTAGCAAATTCTTTCAATTTGTCGTTGTTTACATTCGGTACGAGGGTTTGCATCCAGGTATCTGCAAATTTAGTATTATTTTCGTGTCTGAATTGCGCCAAAATGATTTCTTTGGAACCTAACGCATAATCGAATTCATTGAACATTTTTTCGTAATCGGTATCCAATTCATATTGTCCGAGAGCGAAAAGATCTTCACTTGCCTTCTTGGCAATGTTGTAGTATTCCTCTTGTCCTGATTCGATATAAGCAGCACCGTGAAGGGCAACTTCTGCCATCAACGCATAGGCGGCACCTTGAGTTAGTGAACCGACTTCGGCGCTTGGGACAGAAACTGGTAAATCGATAACAGCTTCCTGCAAATCTTTCAAAATAAAGTCGTATGTATCTTTGATTGTTTCCGTTCTGGGAAATTCCATATTTTCTTCTGGATCAATGACACGGTCTACAATCATCAGTTTTCCGAACAAGCGGGCACGACTGAAATAGATCATGGCACGTTGCATTTTAGCCTGTGCGATCAAATGCTTTTTATCCTGTTCCAAAAAAGTGGTGTTTTCTTCCATCTTCTGAAGCATAAGATTACATTTGCGGATGTTTTCATAAATATCTCCAATTTTATTATCATTTCCATCCGGATTCCAACCGGCATCATAATAACGATCGATCTGTTCCTTATTCACATTGGAAGCTCCTCCGTCATCTTGAATCACATCATTGTCTGTCCATTTGTCACTCCAGATTAATCGTCCGGTAGCGTAATTTTGTGAGGGATACAAAAAGGCTTGCGCCAGTTCTGCACTTTCCCATACGTCATTTTCTGAGAACTTATCTAACGGACCTTTATCCAAGATGTCGCTACAAGCCGTACTCCCAATGAGTAGAGCCAGTGATATTGTTTTAATAGCTATATTTCTCATCTTTTTAATGTCTAAATATTATACTGTTTTAAAATCCTACTGTTACGCCTACGGAGTAAACACGTTGTACCGGGTAACCTCCGTTTGTACTTGTGGTTTCCGGATCGAAATATTCTGATACTCCGGAAATTGTAAACAGGTTACTTCCTGTCAGGCTGACTTTGCACATACTGAGCCAGTTGGCACTTTTCAATAATTTGTATTTGAAATCGTAAGCTAGTGACAAGTTTTTCAAACGTAAGAAAGATGCGTTCTTGAACCAAAAGCTTGATTTTTCCTGATTATTTTTTCCATTTATATTAGCAGATAAAGATCTTCTTGGGAACATGGCATCTGGATTATCTTCCCGCCAGTAATCCAGTTGATATTCATTTTTTATATAAAGTGATTCGTCTTTCTTTGTGTTGACTCCAAATTCCATGTGGCGTTTACCGGTCCCGTAGAACAGTCCGGATAAAGAGAAGCCTTTATAAGAAAGAGCAAAATCTACACCGTATGTGAAATGCGGAGCCTCCGGCATGCCGTAACGAATCTGATCTTCACCATCGATTTTACCATCGCCATTCAGATCCTGATAAGCGATATCTCCTAATTTAGTTTCAGAAGATGCTAATCTGCGGGGCACTCCCAGTATTTGTCCGACTGATTGGTATAGGCCGTTGTCAATAAGCATGACATCCCTGTAATCTGTTTGATGCACACTTCGTTTATACGGGTTTTTCAAAGTAGACAAAGCTTCTTCCTGTTTCACTACGGATAGATTGTTGTAGTACGTCATGTTCGTTCCGACTTCATATTGGAAATCTCCGACAGAGTCGCCCCATCTCATGGATAATTCGAAACCTTCGCGACGATGTTCGTTTTTCGATTTGATCTGTGGCAGTTTGGTTCCCAGCGGAGTGGTATAACGATCTGCCGGATTAACCAAACCTCCTTTGGTTACATAGAAGAAATAATCGATCGAACCTTTCAAACGATGGTTTAAGAAAGCAACGTCAATACCATAGTTTAATGAATTGCGGGTAAACCAGCTTAGCAATTCGGGAGAAGTTAATTCACCTTCATTGAATCCGGATAATAAATTTCCTCCGATGCAAATCGCGTTTTCTGCCATATTGTAAGTAGATAAATAGCCGAATCGGTTTACATTAGCTTCTGTTCCCATCTGTCCGTAAGAACCACGCAGTTTTAAAAGGTCTACATTTTTTAAGTCGAAGCTTTTGAAAAAAGGTTCTTCTGTGATGTCCCATCCCAAAGCAACAGATGGGAAGAATCCCCAACGGTGTCCCGGGGCAAAGTTGTCCGAGCCGTCATAGCGGAAACTACCTTCAATGTAGTAGCGGTTTGCAAAATCATATTTTAAACGGCCGACCAGCCCCATGCGTCCACCTTCTTTTGAGTTTCCTGCATTTTGCATGGTTGTGCTTGAACCGGCAAATAACTGGTCAACCGTACTTGAGAGATAATCTCTACGTGAAGCCCAGAAGTCATGGCCGGTGTTCTCTGCTGCCGTGAATACGGCTTTCGCGTCAATAGAATGTACATCGGCAAACGTACGCTGGAAAGAGGCGCTCAATTCAAACTGGTAAGATTCACCAAAGTAGGCCTCCTCTTTTAAAGAGGGCTTGGCAACTTCCAACTGTGACCCATCTATGCCATATTGGGGTGCGCGAGCGGAAAGTTTTTTCACGTGGCTGGAGTTGACACGGTAATAGAGCATAGTACCGAGCGACAATCCTTTCACCCAAGGTAAAGCCCAGTCTGCGACAAATTGCGTATTGAGGTACATTCCGTCGTTCTTGTCGTATCCTGAACGTTCATCCATTTCCATCAGCGGGTTATCGGATACAGTGCTTAAAGTGCCATCTTCATTGTAAGCCAAGTCCAGAGGTGATTTTGCATTTAAGTGATCCCAAATGGTATTGGCTGAATAGGATGGATATTTTTTCTTTTCCATTGCCGCATTGATGTTCAAAGCCACTTTTAGCCCGATTTCTTCAAAGGTTGTGTTCACATTGCTACGGAGATTGTATCTGGAATAATTCAGGGCATCTGATGTATATAAACTTCCCTGGTCGAATGCTGCTAGTGACAAATAATAGTTTACGTCTTTTTGATTACCTGTCATAGATAACGAATGTCTGTATTCCGGAGCGAAATTCTTTAACCCTAACGCATACCAATCCGTATTGGGGTATAAATAAGGATTAGACTGATTTTTTATAGTTTCCATCTCTTCTTGAGAGAATTGGTGGTATTCTCCATATCCGTCAGCCGTGGCTGCTTGGTTTTGAACACTTGCGAATGTATAAGCATCTATCTTTTTCGGCAAAACGGTCGGTTGGCTGTATTGAGCGTTCAAAGAATAAACGATGGATCTTTTTCCTTTTCGTCCTTCTTTTGTTTTTACTAGTACAATACCGTCAGCTGCACGTGAACCGTAAACGGCCAATGAAGCGGCATCTTTTAGAATGGAGATACTTTCGATATCTTCCGGGTTTAACGTTTTGAACTCCCAGCTATCTGTGGAAATGATACCGTCGATAACATAGACAGGATCTCCGCCGCCTCGAATGGATATCTTGGGTTCACTTCCAGGTTCTCCTCCTTGATTCTGTATGACAACACCGGCAGCTCTACCTTGTAAGGTGGATGCCACGTTCGGGAATGGCAGATCTTGCAATGTTTCACCTTTTACAGATGTAACAGCCGATACCATTTTTTTAGCAGAGGTTGTACCGTAACCAATCACAACCACTTCGTCCAATAATTTTGTATCTTCTTTTAATGAGATAGCAAATTCGCTTTTATTTCCTATTTTGATCTCTTGTGGAAGGAACCCGATATAGGAGACTACTAATGTTGCTTGTTCGGGTACTTCCAGCGTGAAACGTCCGTCCATATCGGTGACCGTACCGATGGTGCTCCCTTTTATCATGATGTTGGCACCGGCAACAGGTCCTAAGTTGTCAGAAACAATACCCGTAATCTTTTTTTTATTTTGTTGGACAGAGGCACTTTTCGTACGTAACGAAATATACCCCTCATTAAAATTATAGGCAATTTCACTATTACCGAATACCTCTTCCAGCACTTTGGATACAGGTTTATTCTTTGCATTTACATGTATCTCTTCCTGCAGGTCAATCTCTTTTTCGCTGTACATGAAAAGATAATCGGTCTGCCTTTCTATCTCATTGATAAATTCTTTGAGTGGCAGATTATTCCTGCTGATGCTCACTTTTGCATTTTGCGAATGCAAAGAGGTTGCACTAAGCTGGAAAATTGCAATTAACGTGAGAACTGTTGTTATTTTCATAATACGAATTGTATGCTTTAATTCAATATAATTGACACAATTGAACAATAGCAATAAGTTTTTTTTCATAACTTTGCTCATAGCTTTAAAAGTTAATACTGTTTTTGAATGTTTGTGGAATACATGAAAGAAGGAAGGTATTGACTTGGGGTGAGTGCTGGTAACACTTGCCCCTTTTTTATACCATTCCTGTGTAATGATCTGGCTTTACTTCATAGGCATTCTATTTTTAGGTGAATATGTTGTATTTAATATATTTCGATCTCTTCGTTATTGATTATCTTATACTGGAAATGATGCACCCCTTGTAACGCTTTCAGGATCCTTTCAATTTCATCACTCTGGCGGAACTTACCAGATACATACTGGTCGATCCGGGCAGATGATTTCACATCGAATTTTACGTTATACCATAACGTGAGATAATCCAGTATTTCCGAGAATTTCTTGTTGCTGAAATAGAATATTCCGCTTTTCAGATATTCTTCGTTGTTGAATGAAGCGGCTGTTTTTATCAGATTCCCATTCGACAAGGATACCATCTCGTTGGGTTTCAGTATAATGTTTTCCTCTGGCTTACTGTTGTTTGTGACTTGTACACTCCCCTTTACCAGGTTTGTTTCAAATCGTTCGCTTTCCGAATAAGCAAATACATTGAAGCGGGTTCCGAGTACCTTTATATCATAACGTTGTGTTTTCACGATAAAAGGTCGTTTGGCATCTTTTGTTACCGAGAAAAATCCTTCACCATCCAGTTCTACCGAACGTTCATCCTTGCTGAATTCATTCGGTATTTTGATAACGGAGCGGGGGCTTAACCAGGCTTCCGTCCCGTCTTGTAGGGTCATAAAGATACGTTGACCTTTAGGGACTTCTATCTTTGTATAGAGCGGTGCTTTTTCTTCCGGAATGAATTTGTCGGTAAGCAGCCAGATGTTAATCAGTAAGATGGCTACGACAGCGGCATATTTTGCCAGATTGAGATAAAGCCGGCGAGCCTGTTTCCGGTTGATGCGACTTCCCAGTTCTTCTATTTTGAGTGAAGCCCATTTATCGTCTCCATTCTGTTCTCCCAGCTTTGAAATAGTTACCGTATTTTGCATACGGATAAATTCAGCTTTCTTTTCCGGACTGGATTCTATCTGGTCGAAGAGATCTTTCTTTTCTGTGTCTGAAAGTTCCCCAAGGAAATATTTATCTAGTTGTTCGTTCATGATACTTTATTACTCTTTCTATTAGTATGACGAAATACTTCCGACCATCTACTAGTCGGAAACAGAAAAAAAATAAATTTTTTTTGGAAAAGATTTTAGATAATGAAAATAAAGAGAGGGAGGTAGTCTTTCAATTCAACCTTTAATTTACGTATAGCGGTTACGATGTGATTTTGTACGGTATGGACAGAAATATTCAGTTGCGTGGCTATTTCCTCATGCTTTAATCCGTTCATTCTGCTCAGAATGAACACCTGCCGGCATTTCTCCGGCAGGTGTTCAATTGCCTGGGCTAATAAATTTTCTATTTCTTTTTCGGTAAAAATGTTTTCATCGAATTGCATCAAGGCTTCCATTTTCAGTTTCAGTTCTCTGTCCTGTAGACTGTCCAGTGATTCTTTTTTACTGTCTATTAATGTTTTATGGCGATAAAAGTCGATGCATCTGTTTTTAGCCAGTGTGAACAGGAAAGCGTTGAGGTTGGTCAGGGACTCCAGCATATCGCGGTGTTCCCACAAATACATGAAAATATCCTGTACGATGTTTTCGGCATCTTCGATGGATACAACATATTCGCGTGCGAACCGTACCAATTTAGGAAAATATATCAGATATATTTTCGAAAAGGCATGTTTCTCTGTCCCTGAAAAGTTATTCATATTTTTTCCTGTTTATTAATGGGCACATATAATACAGCCTTTCCATATCCCAGCTTTTTTATTCTGCCGTCTTCGATCAGTTCTTTCAGGTCGCGCACGGCTGTGGACCGGTTACATCCGTTTAACCGCATGTATTGTGCCGCAGTGAAAAACTCTTTTTCTTCCGATGCGATCAGCATACGGCCTTTCCGTTGTTCAGGAGAATAGCTTGTAGCACAGGCATCGGAGTCCCTTTCCAGGTCTATAGACTTCAAACGATTTTTTAATTTTTTACTCCCTTTGAAATGCACATTCCCGAAATTTACGGACCAGGAACGTATTTCTTTTTTATCCATCACCGGGCGACTTTTCAGGGAGATGGAAAATGAACCCAGGTCATCTAACTCGACAGTATATCCGTACCGCAGATTTTTCGAAATAACTTTGGCCAGCGCATCCAGCATTCCTTTGGTGGTGGCCGTGGAATAGCCGCAACTATCAGCTATCTCTTCTGCAATCTCCTGTGTATGGATCGTTCCTCTGGGTACAATCCGGGCATGTAAAGGTTGCTTCTTTCCGTCGCCTTTGGGGTTCGGATTCTCATATAACGCATATTTTGCTCCCATAATAGTCGTTGTAAAAAGGTAAATTTCAGTTTAGTATTGCATATCACAGCTGTCTTCCTTTCATATCACAGTTGGATTCCGTTTGT
>OHNO01000326.1_pt1 | contig 27830 bp, 22 predicted proteins | sample 1569521 | NCBI WGS metagenome assembly OHNO01 (sample SAMEA3879604, study PRJEB24766) | human gut metagenome | biome: human-associated habitat; feature: feces | place: USA | collected 1985/1987
TTTTCGGTGAATATCCACCGTGGGTGTTTCGGTGGTTGTGCATTTTGCACGATCTCGGCACATCAGGGAAAGTTTATTGTAAGCCGCAGTAAAGAAAGCATTCTTAAAGAAGTAAAGGCACTCATGGAGCTTCCCGACTTTAAAGGATACCTGAGTGACCTTGGCGGTCCATCCGCCAATATGTACCGAATGAAAGGGAGGGATGAGAATATTTGTAAGAAGTGCAAGCGCCCCTCATGTATCCATCCTAAAGTTTGTCCGAACCTGAATACCGACCATCGGCCTTTACTGGATATTTATCATGCGGTAGACACTCTACCCGGCATCAAAAAGAGTTTCATCGCCAGCGGTGTACGCTACGACTTACTCTTGCACCAAAGCAAAGATCCGGCAACTAATAAAAGCACGAGTGAATATACCCGCGAGTTAATAGCCCGCCACGTAAGCGGTCGCCTTAAAGTGGCTCCGGAACATACCAGTGACCGGGTATTGAGTATCATGCGCAAGCCCTCGTTCGGTCAGTTCCAGGAATTCAAGAAGATATTCGATCGTATCAACCACGAAGAAGGGTTGCGGCAACAGCTGATTCCTTATTTCATTTCCAGCCATCCCGGCTGCAAGGAAGAGGACATGGCAGAACTGGCTGTTATCACCAAGCGCCTTGAGTTTCATCTGGAACAGGTGCAAGACTTTACCCCTACCCCTATGACCGTAGCCACTGAAGCCTGGTATACCGGTTATCATCCATACACATTGGAGCCTGTATTCAGCGCCAAAACGCCACGTGAAAAGCTAGCGCAGCGTCAGTTCTTCTTCTGGTATAAACCGGAAGAACGAAAGAACATCATCAACGAACTGCGCCGTATCGGACGGATGGATTTGATAGACAAACTATATGGAAAACGATAAAAATTAATCTACCAATGATGAAACGACTCTTAATTCTCTTCACTCTCTTTTTGAGTTATGCAAGCACAACCTTGCAAGCACAAGACTACCTGCCGCAAAACTTCAGTATCTCACTGGGTGGCGGACTAACATTGCCGCGCGTAGAAGGAAACCGTAATGACTTTTTCTGTAAAAATGGCGACCGTGCGGGATACAACCTGATGACAGAAGGGCGTTACTACTTCATGCCCAACTTTGCCTTAGGGCTTCAGTATGATTACTTACGGGTAGCTCGTCTACCGGATAAAATGCACCTCCATTATATACACCCCAATATAACTTACCGTTACTTGTGGAGCGAGGGAAACCAAGGGGTGTTTCTTTCATTCGGCATAGGCTACATGAACTATCAGGAACGTACTTACCAACGAGGTGAACGGAATGGAATGTCTTTTCAGAGAGGGTATTGCGGACTGTCATTCAGCATGGGTTACGAATTCTACATTACCCCAAAATTATCAGGAGTGTTTCGTGCAGATATACTCACAGCCGACTGGTTTGCAAACCCCGACGCACGGCTTTCCAATCCATACGATTATGATGACGGAATAGACCACAGTTGGTTTAAAAACAATGTTACATTCTTTAATCTGGGATTTGCGGTACAGTTTGGACGATAACAGCCACACCGGAAAAAAGTTATTGGAAAGGAATTTTTTCAGGATCTTGTCGTGTATCAAAAACCGCTTCAACCAAGATATGCTCACTATAAATGCTATAATAAACTCTGAAATACTCACACGGAAAGCATCTTGTAGTGGGCAATGAAGTAGCTCGATACATGTAAGGAAAACAAGAAATCAGTTTTAATGATTCTTTTATTATGCGAACTATATATTGACTATATTTCGTATTATTATTGCGAGTGTTGTAGAAAAGAATAATCTGCTGCAACTGATCGACAGCCGTCGGAGACCAAACTACTTTTAGCTTAACCATTGCTTCATCAGCTTGTTAACTTCTTCCTGTGTATAGTACTCTCCCCGTTCATATTCTTCTTTCGAACGCAAAATTATTTCCAATTCCGCATCAGAAAGAACATGAGGATTAGTATCAGCAGAAAGCCGGTGATAAGCAGCCATTGGATCATTGACTTGAGAAGTTTCTTCGTCTTCTTGCCGATTATATGGTTTTGTAGACATAGCTATAATTTATTAGATGAACAAAGATAAAGAAATCTACGCTATAAAACAAATGAAATCTCTATTCTTTATTCTTCCACCTGCATCGCCACAATCTCCTGCAAAACACCAACTGCCGTTTCCACATTCTTCACATCCTTCACCAGCATACTACGACGGGTATTCTGTTCGCGCAAATCGCAGCGACGGGTATACTTCATCATGTATGCAATAACTTTACCGAATGCTTGACTCTGATAATAGGGGCTTTCCGGATTGGAAATAAAGAATAGCGACATACGTCCGCCTTTAAGAAAAACCTTTTCCGCACCAAGGCGGGCAGCAAGACGACGCAACGGCACAATACGCAGTAGTTCTTCCGTTTCTGACGGAACAGGACCAAAACGGTCGACAAGCCGGTTACGGAAAGCCTCTACATCTTTATCCAATGTCAGACTATCCAACTCGCGGTAAAGTAACATACGCTCACTACTGCCCGTGACGTATGTAGCGGGCAGCAACAGTTCCAGATCACTTTCTATCTGACATTCATCAACAAATTGTTCGCCACTAATGACACCACCTTCGGCTTTCAACTCTTCAGCATAGAGATCTGCAAACTCATCAGTCTTCAATTCGTGAACAGCTTCCGTTAATATCTTCTGATAAGTTTCATAACCAAGATCAGCAATGAAACCGCTTTGTTCTGCCCCCAACATATTGCCTGCACCACGAATATCGAGGTCCTGCATAGCAATATGAATTCCACTACCCAAATCGCTGAAGTTCTCAATAGCCTGCAAACGACGTCTTGCCTCGGGAGTCAAAGAAGAAAGAGGAGGTGCCAGCAAATAACAGAAAGCTTTCTTATTGCTTCTTCCCACGCGGCCGCGCATCTGGTGAAGATCGCTTAAACCAAAGTTCTGTGCCTGATTGATAATAATGGTATTAGCATTTGGAATATCAATACCACTTTCTATAATAGTAGTAGCTATCAAGACATCATAGTCATAATTGACAAAGCCAAAGATTATCTTTTCCAGTTCTGTCGGTTCCATCTGCCCATGTCCGATAGCTATTCTGCAATCCGGAATGTGCCGCTCAATCATTGCTTTCAATTCGGGCAAATTGGAAATACGGTTATTCACAAGGAACACCTGGCCGTTACGACTCATTTCAAAGTTGATGGCATCAGCAATCACTTCCTCGTTAAAGGTATGCACTTCAGTCTGAATAGGATAACGGTTGGGCGGAGGTGTTTGTATCACACTCAGATCACGTGCCCCTATCAATGAGAATTGCAATGTGCGGGGAATAGGTGTAGCCGTCATAGTCAAGGTATCTACATTCACTTTCAGCTGGCGCAGTTTCTCTTTTACAGATACCCCGAATTTCTGCTCTTCATCAATAATCAGTAATCCCAAGTCCTTGAATTGTATATCTTTACCTAAAATACGATGTGTACCGATCAGTATATTCACATCTCCGGTAGCCAAACCTTTTATAACTGCTTTTGCCTGCGCTGCCGTGCGGGCACGGCTTAAATACTCCACTTTGCAAGGCAAATCTTTCAAACGATCCTTGAACGTCTGAAAATGTTGGTAAGCCAGCACTGTTGTAGGTACCAGGACAGCCACCTGCTTATTATCCGCCACCGCCTTAAAAGCTGCACGGACTGCCACTTCCGTTTTACCGAAACCAACGTCTCCACAAACCAAACGGTCCATCGGGCGATTACTTTCCATATCTGCTTTTACATCCGCCGTAGCCTTACTCTGATCAGGCGTATCTTCATAGATAAACGATGCTTCCAACTCCCGCTGCAGGAAACTGTCCACACTAAACTGGAATCCTTTTTCCTCCCGACGCTGAGAATATAACCTGATAAGATCGCGTGCAATATCCTTAATCTTAGTTTTGGTGCGCTCTTTCAGTTTTTCCCAGGCACCGGTACCTAATTTATTCAGGCGGGGAGCTTCACCATCCTTACCTTTATACTTAGATACTTTATGCAATGAATGAATGGAAACAAACACCACGTCTTCATTCTGATAGACCAGTTTCATCACTTCTTGTGTCGTATCTCCGTTAGGAATACGCACCAGCCCTGAAAAACGCCCTACTCCATGATCGGTATGTACGACATAATCTCCCGGAGTAAACTGGTTCAGCTCTTTCAAGCTTAGAGCCACCTTACCGCTACGTGCTTTATCACTCTTCAGATTATATTTATGAAAACGGTCGAATAATTGATGATCCGTAAAGATACAAAGCCGCAAGGCATTATCGGCAAACCCTTCATGCAACGTACGTTCCACGGCCGTAAATGCAATCTGATCCCCCCTGTCTTCAAAGATGGCACGGATACGGTCAGTTTGTTTCATGCTGTCGCTACAGATGTACAACGCATATCCCTTCTCCATATATTCTTTGAAACTCTCAGCTACCATATCAAAATTCTTGCGGAAGATAGGCTGTGCAGACGTATCAAAAGTAATCGTAGCATCCGGTGTACCTGTCGGTTTATTACCAAATTCCATACGACGGAAATCCAATGCACGGAGTGTAAACTCGCTTCCGTCAATCAGCTTGCCATCTAAGGTTATACAGCCACTTTCTTCTGCTTCGCGGGCAGCAATTGCCTGTGGAGTAAGTGTTTCATCATGCACTGTTTGAATGCGCTCACGCAACCAAAGTAAATCACGCATTGCCAGTACGGTATCCGCCGACAGAAAATCCAGAAACGAAACCATGCCACTCGCACCACCCTGCTCCAGACTGCGGCTTAAATCAGGGACAATTACAATGCTATCTTTCTTTTCTTTGGAAAGCTGTGTCTCCACCTCAAACGTGCGGATACTTTCCACTTCATCCCCGAAAAAGTCAATACGGTACGGAAACTCGGAAGAAAAAGAAAACACATCGATAATGCTACCACGTACGGCATATTGTCCCGGTTCATACACATAATCTACATACTCGAAGCCATAGCTACGCAATACTTCCATGATGAAGTTCGTATCCACATTCTCCCCCGAATGCAGTTTCAGGGTTTTATCCCCCAATTCTTTCCGGGAAACGACCTTTTCGGCCAATGCATCAGGATATGTCACCACACAAAGTCCTTCTTCGCCTTTCTGCAAGCGACTCAACACTTCAGTACGAAGTATTTCATTCGCAGCATCTTTCTGTCCGTATTTTATTGCCCTGCGAAATGAAGAAGGGAAAAACAAGACCTTATCTGTTCCCAGCACCTGCGTAAGGTCATGGTAGAAATATCCCGCCTCTTCCAGATCGCCCAGAATAAAAACAAAAGGGAATTCTCCACGCTGCACCAGCACAGACGAAAACAGTGAAGCTGCAGAAGCACATAGTCCGCCACAGAAAAGAGTGCGGACAGACGGATTCTTCAGTAAACCACTCATAGCTTCCACATTGGGATGGGCGGCATATCGTTGTTGTAGCTCGGTAATAGTCATCATAACGGGCGCAAAATTACTAAATAATCCTTAGTTTTATTCGTATGTGGTAGAAAACACTTAACTTTGTTCCCAATTTAGAACCTCCTTTTATGAATATGCAGACATCGGACAGCATCGTTATCATTCCTACATACAACGAACGGGAAAACATCGAGAACATCATCCGTGCCGTTTTCGCCCTGGAAAAAGTATTCCATATCCTGATTATAGAAGATGGCTCGCCTGATGGCACTGCCAACATAGTCAAGACCCTTCAGCAAGAGTTTCCCGAACGTTTGTTCATGATAGAACGCAAAGGCAAACTGGGACTGGGTACTGCCTATATCGCAGGCTTCAAATGGGCGCTGGAACATAATTATGAATACATCTTCGAAATGGATGCCGATTTCAGCCACAACCCTGCCGACCTGCCACGCCTGTACAAAGCCTGCGCCGAAGAAGGTGCCGATGTCTCTATCGGTTCACGCTACGTCAGTGGCGTCAATGTAGTGAATTGGCCTATGGGACGGGTATTGATGTCCTACTTTGCCTCCAAGTATGTACGCCTCATCACCGGACTGCCGATACATGATACGACTGCCGGCTTTAAGTGCTACCGTCGCGAGGTATTGCAGACAATTGACCTGGATGGTATCCGCTTCAAAGGTTATGCCTTCCAGATAGAAATGAAATTCACTGCTTACAAATGCGGTTTCAAGATTGTGGAAGTGCCGGTTATCTTTATCAACCGGGAACTGGGTACCTCGAAAATGAACAGCAGTATCTTTGGAGAGGCCGTTTTTGGTGTTATCAAACTGAAAATGCATAGTTGGTTCCATAAATACCCGCAAGCAGTAAAAAACAATTAGTGATTAATGATAAATGATTAGTGAAGATGAAAAGAACACTGATACATAACGCAACAATAGTGAACGAGGGACGCTCTGTACAAGGTTCCGTAGTGATTGAAGGCGACCGGATTGCCGAAATACTTACCTATGGAAAAAAGCTCTCCGTTCCTTGTGATGAAACCATAGACGCTACCGGCTGTTGCCTGTTGCCGGGTATCATCGACGACCATGTACACTTCCGCGATCCGGGATTAACCCACAAAGCGGATATTTCCACCGAAAGTCGTGCAGCCGCCGCAGGTGGTGTCACTTCCATCATGGATATGCCGAACACCAACCCTCTGACTACCACCCTTAGTGCGCTCGAACAAAAGTTTGATTTACTGAATGAGAAGTGTATCGTCAACCACTCCTGCTACTTCGGAGCCACTAATAATAACTATACGGAATTCAACCAGCTGGACAAACATCGTGTATGCGGCATCAAACTTTTCATGGGTTCCAGTACCGGAAATATGCTGGTAGACAAAACAAACAGTCTGCTCAATATATTCAATGGAACAGACATGCTGATTGCTACCCATTGCGAAAGCCAGGAAATCATCAAAAAAAACACTGAATACTATAAGAAAATGTTCAGTGATGCACCGGAAGTTCCTATCAGCAAACATCCTAACATACGTTCTTCAGCCGCTTGTTACGCCTCAACAGAACTTGCGGTACGCATGGCAAGCTTAGCGGGTGCACGTCTGCACGTGCTTCATGTCTCTACAGCCAAAGAACTGCAATTTTTCAGTGATATACCGCTGGAAGAAAAGCATATTACAGCCGAAGCCTGTGTTGCACATCTCTTATACCGCCAACAGGATTATAAAGAACTGGGGACACGCATCAAGTGCAATCCTTCTATAAAGAAACAGGCTGACCGTGATGCTTTACGGAATGCCGTCAATACCGGCGTGATTGATGTGATCGCTACCGATCATGCGCCCCACCTGCTCAGCGAAAAAGAAGGTGGCGCACTGAAAGCCATGTCGGGTATGCCGATGATTCAATTCTCTCTGGTCAGCATGCTCGAACTGGCAGAAAAAGGAATTTTCTCCATTGAAACCATTGTAGAGAAAATGTGCCATGCTCCTGCCCAGATATATGGTATCTGTGATCGCGGTTATGTCCGCGAAGGCTACAAGGCCGACCTTGTACTTGTCAGCCACGGAGACCGTTGGGAAGTCAACTCAGAGAATATTCTCAGCAAGTGCGGATGGAGCCCGCTGGAGGGTAATTCTTTCCGCTGGAAAGTAGAAAAAACATTTGCTAACGGACACCTGATATACAGTGACGGACAAGTAGATGATACTTACCGTGGCGAAGAGTTGAGATTCGATTACAAAGATAAATGATGAACAGCCCTGCGGATAAAGTGTTGACGTACGCTATCCATGACGTTACTCCATACATCAACTGGATATACTTCTTTCATGCATGGGGATTTCGGCCGAAAGAGGAGGACCGTGCTAAAGCTTCCGAGGCAATGCAGCTACTCAAAGAAGCTAACCGGATGCTTAACCAGTTGGATGAGAATTATCGTGTACACACCATTTTCCGTCTTTGTAAGGCTAATGCCGATGGGGATAATTTACTGCTGGACGGCACACGCTTTCCTTTACTCCGCCAACAGATCCCCCATCCGGATGGTAGTCCTTTTCTCTGCCTCAGCGATTTTGTCCGTCCCCTTGCTTCCGGTATACCTGATACAGTGGGTATTTTTGCAGCTTCCTGTGACGGAGAAGTTGAACTTCTCTATGAGGATGATCCCTACAAACGTATGTTGGTACAGACACTTGCCGACCGACTTGCCGAAGCTGCCACCGAAAAAATGCATGAATACGTGCGTAAAGTTGCCTGGGGGTACGCAAAGGACGAAAACCTTTCCATCCCCGAGTTGTTAAAGGAAAAATTCCAAGGCATACGTCCTGCCGTCGGTTACCCTTCTCTGCCCGATCAGTCTGTCAACTTTCTGTTGAATGAATTGCTTCATATGGAGCAAATAGGCATTACGCTTACAGAAAACGGTGCTATGCGTCCACACGCCACTGTTTGCGGATTAATGCTGGCCCATCCTGCCGCACGATATTTTGCAGTAGGCAAGATTGGAAATGATCAATTGGAAGATTATGCACGACGCAGAGGAATACCAATTAATGAAGTAAGAAAGTTTTTGGCGGCCAATCTCTAACTTTCTCCCTATTAAAAAGAATAACATCAGCTTATAGTTGCGTTATTATATGCTTGCGGCTGCGTCAGCTCACACTTATACAAGTGTAAGGCAACGCAGCCGCAAGTGTAAGCCGATACAACCGCAAGTGTTCTATTCAGAATTTATATCCTATTTCAAACTCCAGATTTGTAAACCCTTCACTCCTACGCCATGAAGTCCAACCTGTACGTCCGGTCAGTCCGAATGTGAAATGGCGTCCCTCTACTCCCATACTATAAGCTACTCCACCGGTAAAACGTTTACCAAAAGCTTCAGATTCTTCTGTTTCGTATGTATACTGAGAGCCATAGCCATCCGGGTTAGGGCTCTGAAGTTGTCTCACATCACGAATATCCCCATTAATGCCGCAATCTACATAAGGGCCGGCAGCAATTACCCAATTCATCGAAGAACTTAAACGGAACTTATAAGCAAACAGCAAAGGTATTTCCAGATATGTCAATTTATAATTGGTAGTTTCATTACTATAATACCATGTGTTGCCCTCCATTTCACGGTGCGCAATGTAAGCTGCCGGCTGGAAAGACCAATGCTTGGCCATTTTAATGTCTACACCTCCTCCGACATGAAAAGACACTTTATCTTTCGTCTCGTCAGCACCCAAAAAGCGACTAACACCTACACCCGCCTTCACAAACCAGGAAAAACGCTTATCTATAACCAACCGCCCCATCGAAATCATTATAGGTGTGTTAACGGTGATGTCTTTTCTACCTTTCTCCACCTGAATGGAATCAAGGTAAAGCGGTACATCTTCAATGAAAAAGTTACCATCCTTATCAGAAGTAGTACTCAAATTTGTGCCTTTTACGGTTACTTTGGCATTCTTCACCGGATAATGATCCTTATCAATAAGTCTGCCTTTCAGTTTTTGTCCCTGCGCCATAGATGCTCCTGATATGCAGAGGCCTATAATTGCTAATATAATTATTCGTTTCATTATATATAGTATTCTTTATAAATTCAACATTTGATAAGTAGGATCAGAAACGGTATGAAACACTGGCACCCAGCACAAAGTTATGTTCCTTCACATCTCCCAGTCCTTCATCCTCCGCAATAATTCCCATATTCTTACCGGAAACGTTTATCATAAGCTTCTTATATTCCACACCTATGCCATAAGTCATACCGAACCCGAGCGGATGCAGCAATGCATGCTTATAATTTCCCCAGCTACTCTCATAATCTTTACTATAAATGTCATATTCAGCATCTTCCTTACCCGTTTCTGAAACTTTCACTTTACCGCTAAGTCCCCATGAAAATACCGGGCCGAAAGAAAGTACTAAACTCATATTACGAGCCAGGTCATAACGTACCAGAAAGTTCAACGGTACATCCAGCATCAACGGATTCCAGGTTTCCTTATAAGAGTATGATCCTTCCGTGAAGTTATATTCCGCACCACGACTGGCCAGTTGCACCATCGGACGAAATGCCCAACGCTTAGACATACGCACTTCCATACCTACACCAAAGTGATAACCATTTTTTGTATCAGAGCCCTCTGCCGTATAACGGCTCCAGTCTATTCCGGCTTCCACTACCAACGAGAGACGCTTCGGGCGAGCAGCCATCATTATCGGCCGATCAATCTTTGCATCGGTAGTCTCCATACCGATTGACTCTACGATCACTTTCTTAGCATCAACAGGTACGTCCCGTAACAGGAATTTACCGTCGATATCGGTTATAGAACTGATGTCGGTACCTTCTGCGGTGACCAAAGCACCTACTATCGGTTCGTTTCTCTTGTCAGTTACCACACCTTTTATATCGTGCGTCTGCTGTGCCATGAGGGTTGTCAGTCCGGCAATCGTCATAAGCATGGTTATAATCAGTTTTTTCATCTTTCTTATCTTGAGTATTGAATCCGTTGAACATATCCATAGATCGTATCATTATCTTCCGTTACTACAAAAGGACGCATATAATAAGCCTTCTGTAGAAGAGGGCCAATAAAATGCATGCCATCAGCCGACTCAGAAACATACGTTTTATCTGCAATGGTAGGGAGTTGATTTATATCGGAATAGCAAACCCCAACCTCTTTAAATCTTCCTTCAAATCCATCCACGCCAAAGTAAACTGATACTTCATTCTCATTAGCATATCCAAGATCTGCATAAGGAAGATATTTCGTAGGAATCGTAAATGATTTAAGATCATCCAAAGTAGCTTGCCTACTATCTTGCTGCAAACAGTCATGAAGGATACCGGGACCACTACCCCAACTGTTACTATAAGCAACCGCACGATAATAATAGGTACCGGCCTGCCAATCAGAATAGTCCAAATTCCAAATAGCCTTAGTATTTTGCCAACCATAATAGTACTCGGGATAGACACTATATACATTGTCATAATCGAAGTTATATGACAACAAAGCCTTGTCCGTCAAATTGTCTTTATCAGGAGATATAAAGTATTCAATATGCCCGAATGACTGATAAGGAGAATCCAGCACTATATCAGCTGAAAACACATACACCCTATTGCGGTAATTAAGATGCATACCATGGGTAGATTCTAAATTTTCCAGTTCGGTATATGAAAAATCCACCACCTCCTTTACTTCACTCTTAACCTCAGAGGGCGGAAACTCCGGGCTATCAATATCACCACAGGCTGACAAGCCCAGCAGCATTGCACAACACACTCCAATAAAATATTTCATCATCGTTCTCTTATATTGTTGTTAATAGTATCCTTGCAAAGATAATGTACTCTTTTATAATTATCAAACTCTTTTTTTTATAATATTTAGTCAAAAAAGCAATTTCGACAGCCAAATAGCCTAAAAGGAATACTAAATGATTAAAATCTAATCACACCCTTGTGATTTTCTAATTACCTTTGCGACTAACAGAGCAAAAGCAATTCAAGAAGCAAGAAACAGACGATGGAGAATGTAGAACAGGAGTTCTTGTCCGTGATACGGGAGTATGAACGCGTCATATACAAAGTGTGCTATTTGTATACTACGCCGAATGCTACCCTGAACGATCTATACCAGGACGTTGTGCTCAATTTGTGGAGGGCCTATCCCAAGTTCCGACGGGAGTGTAAAGTCTCCACATGGATTTACCGCATCGCACTGAATACTTGTATTAGCTTTATTCGCAAAGAAAAGAACATTCCCGAAATCGTGACTCTAAGCCAGGACTCCGACCGAATGGAAGAATCGGACGAAACACAAGCCATGCTAAAGCAGCTCTACCGGATGATTAATCGTCTGGGTCCGTTAGAGAAGTCTATTATTCTGCTTTATCTGGAAGAAAAAAGCTACGAGGAAATTGCTGAAATCACCGGTCTGACGGTAACAAACGTCGCTACTAAAATCAGCCGGATCAAAGACAAACTTAGAAAAATGAACAAGGAGGAATAATATGGAATTGGATGAACTAAAGAAATCTTGGAATGCGCTGGACGAGCAATTGAAGAAAGAACCGATTGCCGATGAAAAGCAGATTGCGGGCATGATTGCCGAATACAAGGCAAACGCACGCAAAAGCATAGGGCGCCTTACGGGTTGGCAACGCTTCTCCATAGGCATTGGAGTCGTGGGACTGGCTCTCCTTCTGGTTATTTGGTTACTGCCGTCCATCTTTCAGATTAACGAAGAATGGCAACCCAAGATTAATACACTCGTAATATTTGTCGGCATCAGTATTCTACTGGGAATCTGGTGGGATCACAAAAACTATCGCTGGATAAGAAACACGAAAATAGATGAAATGCCTGTAGCCATAGTAAGCAAACGTATGGCAAGTTTCCGCCGATGGACGAGATATGAAATTATCGCTATTTCCGTATGGGTGATCGTTTTCAATGTACTCAATTATTGGGTGATGGGTTATTACAAAGCTTCTTTCGGCGTTCAGGCCACTTTGATTGCATTCTTTGTGTTGTGTGACATTGCCATCATCTATCTGCTATACAAAAAAGTAGCTTACAAATTCCTTAACGACATCAAGAAGAATATAGAAGAATTAGAAGATATATGCACAGAATAACCCTACTCCTTATCCTTTTTTTATTGATCCCCGATTTGTACATCTACTTTATGTACATTGTTCGGAAAACTAAAAACATCTGGCTGCGCATTGCGCACTGGATCCCCACTCTTTTATTGATAGCAGGCTACTTTCTGTTGATGCAGGGCATAGGCGAAAATGCGATGGCACACCATGCACAAGCCATCGGAAGACTGGCTATCTGCATTTTCCTGTTTGCCATCCCCAAGACCATCTTTATGATATGTTCGTTGGTGGGGCTGCCTTTTCACTATTTGCTGCGCTGGCCCCGTTCACCGTTTACGGCTGTAGGGTTAGTATTGGGTATAGTCAGTTTCTTTAATATACTTTATGGCACCTTGGTGGGTATCAGCAAATTTGAAGTGAAGGATATCGAATTTCACCACCCCAATCTTCCGAAAGCATTTGACGGTTACCGTATCGTGCAACTATCGGATATACATATCGGAAGCTGGATAGACAATGAGAAACCCATCAATGAACTGGTAGAACTCGTAAACGCCCAGAAACCCGATCTGATAGTATTTACCGGTGACCTGGTGAATCAAAGAAGTTGCGAACTGGAAGGATTTCAGGACATTCTGGCACAATTGCATGCCAAAGATGGAGTATATTCCATTCTGGGTAACCATGACTACGGAAGTTACTATCATTGGAAAAACCTGAAAGAACAGGTTAATAACATTGACAATCTGGTTCGGGTGCAAAAGACAATGGGATGGAAACTACTGAACAATGAGTATGATATATTACATCATGAGGGGGACAGCATCGCACTTATCGGTGTAGAGAATGATGGCGAACCTCCTTTCTCACAATTTGCCGACCTGAAAAAAGCGACTAAAGGTACAGATAGCATGTTCCGCATTCTGTTAAGCCATAATCCTACGCACTGGCGCCGGGAAGTACTGCCGGATACAGACATCGAACTGATGCTTGCCGGACATACTCATGCGATGCAGGCTATCATGTTCGGTCATTCACTTGCTTCGCTGATTTATCCTGAATGGGGAGGGATGTACACTGAAGGAGATCGGGGATTATATGTCAATATAGGAATCGGCTATGTAGGACTACCGTTCCGCTTCGGGGCATGGCCGGAAATTACAGTGATAACGTTGCGTAATTAGGCGCGCTTTGTTCCATTTCTCTTCTCCCATCCACCCTATTCGCATCTCCTTCACTCCTATAGAAAGAACAAAATAGCGAACTTGCTACGAAGAAGATACAAGGAAGGTACGAAGGAAGAATTATTGTTCTTTTTTTCGTTTTTCGATATTCCGAAAAAACGAAGAATATTTCACCGACATCTCCCTATTACCCCTCCAGGAACCTCTTGTGAGGCATATTAAAAATGGCTACACCCTTTGCCTCGGATGGCTACACCCTTTATTGCAAATGGCTACACCATCCGGGACAAAGGGTGTAGCCCTGGCAAAAGCCGAATTACCGAATAATCTAAAAGTACGATAACCAGGTAGCATATCTAAATCAAATTATATATCTTTGCGGAAACAAAAATCCAACACCTATGAAGATACTTTATTATATTTACCAAATATGTTTTGCTTTACCAATTCTGCTGGTATTGACTATTCTCACGGCTTTGGTGACTATCGTCGGCTCTCTGATAGGCGGTGCACATATCTGGGGCTATTATCCCGGAAAAATATGGTCACAATTGATTTGTGTTTTCCTGCTGATTCCTGTAAAGGTGCGCGGCCGGGAGAAAATACATAAACATACATCGTACGTATTCGTACCCAACCATCAGGGAGCATTCGATATCTTCCTCATTTACGGATTTCTGGGACGTAACTTCAAGTGGATGATGAAGAAGAGCCTGCGGAAGTTACCTTTCGTAGGGAAAGCCTGCGAAAGTGCAGGACACATATTTGTGGATCGTTCAGGTCCCAAGAAAGTATTGGAAACCATTCGCCAGGCAAAGGCTTCGCTAAAAGACGGCGTATCATTGGTGGTATTCCCGGAAGGTGCCCGTACTTTTACCGGACACATGGGATATTTTAAGAAAGGTGCATTCCAGTTGGCAGATGAATTACAGTTGGAAGTGGTGCCGGTCACTATCGACGGATCATTCAAAATTCTGCCCCGCACGGGCAAATGGATACATCCGTACCGCATGATACTGACTATTCACGATCCGATCCCGCCCAAAGGACAAGGTATAGAAAACATCAAGGCGACGATGGCCGAAGCCTACGCCGCCGTAGAAAGTGCTTTACCGGAAGAATACAAGGGAATGGTGAAAAACGAGGATCAGGACCGATAATTACAGGTAGTTAGTTCTGTGTAGCGGCGCTCTCCTCCATACGCCGATGTTCCTCTATCAATTTCATATTCTCTTTAGCTTTATCGAGGAATTCCCTCACCAAAGGACTACTCTTGAAAGTTTGAGGGGCTGTACGGATGATATCCTCTATCTGCGGTGTCATGATGGGATAAGGCAGTGTACTGCACATCATCATGAATACGCTGGGACCAAGGACATTCTCATAATTGGTGGAAATGAACTCCTTGATATAGTCATTCATCTCTTTTACCAAGGCTTCTCCCTCCTGAGTCAGTTGTTCGTGGATGTCATCCAATGCGGCGCCATCCAGTACCATACGTGCCTCTTTCTTTTCCAGTTCTTCAATCTTCAATTCAAGCGAATTACGCTTTTCGATGAATTCATACAAAGCATTGTTTAGCGGCGTACCTTTAGCGGTGAGTTGAGAGTTGGATATGGAGACTTCAATCTTACCGTTCTCAAGTACAAGAGGCATGATAGCCTCATCATTCATGTAGAGCGTCACCATCATTACAGAGTCCGACGGACCACTCGTAGAGAACAAACCGTGTACCACTTCGGCAGAGTCAATTGTTATCCATTGCCCGTCGCGGAGCGTTTTCAGGTATAACATCTTACCGTCGAGACTGGTCACCGATGACACACCCTCCACTTTATACTTGCGGCTGCACGAAGCAAAAAGCACGAGCAAAAGCATTAAGGGCAAAATACGGTTCACATTCATTCTAATCATGCAGGAAACGATTTTTATGAAACACGATACAAAGGTACAACCTATTCGGGCTGTAAAGAAACTTTTTATCAATATTTAATTTTTGCTCTCTTTTTTCCATTAATAATCCTTATAAGGAGGGAGAAAAGAAAGGATATTTCATTTAGTTTACTTATTTTTGCAGTGATAACTAACAAAATGTAAACCCTGTAACTGAAACAAGATAATCTCCTATGTCAACTTATGCTCCTTTTGCCAAGCCTCTTTATGTCATGCTGAAACCGGTAGGCGCCGTATGCAACCTTGCATGCGATTACTGTTACTACCTGGAAAAGAGCAAGCTATACCAAAATAACCCCAAGCACGTTATGAGTGAGGAGTTACTGGAAAAGTTTATTGAAGAATACATAAATTCGCAAACCATGCCGCAGGTAATGTTCACCTGGCACGGTGGAGAAACTTTGATGCGCCCGTTGTCCTTCTACAAAAAGGCTATGGAACTGCAAAAGAAATACGCCCGCGGACGTACAATAGACAACAGTATACAGACCAACGGAACCATGCTGACGGATGAATGGTGCGAATTCTTTCGTGAAAACAACTGGCTGGTAGGTGTCTCTATCGACGGCCCGCAAGAATTTCACGACGAATATCGTAAGAATAAGCAAGGTAAGCCTTCTTTCGTAAAAGTAATGCAAGGGATCAATCTGCTGAAAAAGCATGGTGTGGAATGGAACGGCATGGCGGTAGTGAACGACTACAATGCCGATTATCCACTGGAATTCTACAACTTCTTCAAGGAAATAGGCTGCCACTACATACAGTTCGCCCCCATCGTAGAGCGCGTATTCCGGCATCAGGACGGACGTCATCTGGCCTCACTGGCAGATCGTGAAGAGATGGCCGAACTGGCGGATTTCTCCATCAGCCCTGAGCAATGGGGCAATTTTCTCTGCACTCTCTTTGACGAATGGGTGAAAAAGGATGTAGGTACCTATTACATTCAATTGTTCGACTCTACCCTAGCCAACTGGATAGGCGAACAACCGGGCGTATGCTCCATGGCAAAGACTTGCGGACATGCGGGAGTGATGGAGTTCAACGGAGACGTATACTCCTGCGACCATTTTGTATTCCCCGAATATAAGTTGGGCAACATTTACCAGAAAACGCTGGTGGAGATGATGTATAGTGAAAAGCAGCAGGCTTTCGGACAAATGAAGCAGCAATCATTGCCCACCCAATGCCGGGAGTGTGAATGGCTGTTTGCCTGCAATGGCGAATGTCCTAAAAACCGCTTCGCACGAACAGCAAGTGGCAAACCGGGACTGAATTATCTGTGCAAGGGATATCATCGCTTCTTCAGCCATGTAGCGCCATACATGGACTTCATGAAAAATGAACTGATGAACCAACGTCCGCCTGCCAATGTAATGAATTTCATAAAACAATAAATTGTATAAACAGATAACAATGAAAATTAGAACCTACTTAGTAGCGCTAGCAGCGCTGGCGTTCGGCTCTACAGCACGTGCCGACGAAGGAATGTGGTTACTGCAACTGATGAAACAGCAGAACTCCATTGAGTTGATGAAAAAACAAGGTTTGAAACTGGAAGCGGATGATTTGTACAATCCGAATGGAGTATCACTGAAAGATGCTGTAGGTATCTTTGGCGGTGGTTGTACAGGTGAAATCATCTCGCCGGAAGGGCTGATTCTGACAAACCATCATTGCGGATACGCTTCTATCCAGCAGCATAGCAGCGTGGAACATGACTACCTGACCGATGGTTTCTGGGCAAAAAACCGTGGTGAGGAATTGCCTACTCCGGGATTGAAATTCCAGTTCGTTGACCGTATCGAAGACATTACGGACATCGTAAACCAAAAGATCGCTGCCGGTGAAGTAACTGAAGTAAATGCACTCACCCGCCCGTTCCTCAATAAACTGGCTAAAGAATTGTTCGAGAAGAGCGATCTGAAAGGTAAAAAAGGCATCGAAGTACAAGCTTTGCCGTTCTATGCCGGAAATAAATTCTATTTGTTCTATAAGAAGGTGTACACAGACGTACGTATGGTAGCCGCACCTCCTTCTTCTGTAGGCAAATTTGGTGGTGAAACGGATAACTGGATGTGGCCCCGCCACACGGGTGACTTCTCCATGTTCCGTATCTATGCCGATGCTAACGGTGATCCCGCAGAATACGCAGCATCAAATGTACCTTTGAAGACCCCCAAATATCTGCCTATCTCTATCAAGGGACTGGAAGAAGGCGACTATGCCATGATCATGGGTTTCCCCGGTCGTACCAATAAATACTATACCTCATGGGAGGTAGCTGAACGTCGGGATATAGATAATGCGGTACGTATTAATATCCGTAATCTCCGTCAAGAGGCGATGCTGGAAGAAATGTTGAAAGATCCGCAAGTCCGGATTCAATACGCTAGTAAGTATGCGGGTTCTACGAACGCTTATAAGAATGCGATCGGTAGTAACTGGGCGATCAACAAACGTAATTTTGAGCAGGTGAAAAACGATGAGCAGGATCGTTTGATCGCTTGGTCGAAGAAGATGTGTGAGCCTGCTTATCCGGAAGCGCTTCTGACATTGGAGCAGATCGTTAATGATCGTAAGGATTTGCGTTTCCGTAGTTGGATGTTGGATGAGGCATTGAGCCGTGGCATCGAGTTCTCCAAAGTTCCGACCGATATCGAGACTGTTTGTGAGGCTTTGGAGGGGAAAGATCGTTCCGAGCAGCAAAAACAGGTCACTCAATTGGAGAGGGCTTTCCACCGTTTCGCTGATAAGGATTATGCGCCGATGGTTGATAAGAAGATAGCAAAAGTCATGTTAAAGGAATATAGGCGTTTGGTCGCTCCGAAGTCGCAGCCGGCTTATTTTTCCGTAATCGATAGCAAGTTTAAGGGGGATGTGGATAAATTCGTTGATTATCTGTTTGATAAATCGATCTATGGTAGTGAGAAGAACTTCAATGCGTTCAAGGAGCATCCGTCTGTCAAAACTTTGAGAGAAGATCCGATGATTCTGTTCGCACAATCCGTAAAGGATGAGAAAAAGGCGTTAGATAAGGCCTTGGCTGATTTTGATGCCGGATATGCGATCGCCCATCGTGCGTATGTGAAAGGACTTTTAGCGATGTATGGAGACTTGGCTAGTTTTCCGGACGCAAACTCTACGCTTCGTCTGACTTATGGGCAGGTGAAAGGTTACAGTCCTCGTGATTGCGATTATTATGGTCATCAAACCACTTTAGACGGCGTCATGGAGAAGGAGGATTCTACGAATTGGGAATTTGTGGTTTCTGCTCGTTTGAAGGAATTATATCAAGCAGGAGACTTTGGCCCTTATAAGATGCCTAACGGTAAAATGCCGGTTGCCTTCTGTGCTACGACCCATACAACGGGAGGGAACTCCGGTAGTCCGGTATTGAATGGACAAGGAGAGTTAATCGGTATCAATTTCGACCGTAACTGGGAAGGAGTAGGAGGGGATATCCAATATCTGCCCGATTATCAACGCAGTATTATCGTAGATATCCGTTATGTCCTATTCGTAATCGATAAATATGCCGGAGCCGGTTATTTATTGAACGAGATGGAATTCTCAAGATAGAGAAGTAAGTTAACTTCGTGGGCGAAGTATGTTAACTGAAATGCCGAAGTATGTTAACATACTTCGCCCATGAACCTAAGTTCCTTTTTCTATAAAGCCAAAAAGAGGAGACATATCCTTGAAAGATACGTCTCCTCTTTTTGTATATGTATATCTATAACTTAATAAATCTTGTCAAGATCAACAGCTTTGACTCTGAAGATATGACCGTTACGAGAGAATACCAACTCTCCGTCTTCCTTCTTCTTCTGATTCACCAAACGCTGAAAAGCTATATTTGCACCTTTTACTATATTCTCTTCGAATTCTCTAACTTCTTGCTCATTCATGATGTTCAAGTTTTGTAAAAATATCTAGATTATACACTTCCCTTTTATCATTCTTGAATCCCTTGGCGATCACTTCCATGGGAGACATCGAATTATCAGTTATCATCCAATAGTCACTAATAGGAAGGTATAGCTCGAATAAATTGTGGATACCGGCCTCATACCGACGCCGTATCGTTGCTTCCGGAATATTGTGACCTCCGGCGGCTACCCTCATTTTCACACGTTCCACGGCTAGATCCGGCGTATTCAGCCAGAAGTAAAGCAATGTAACATAATAACCTTCCCTTTGTGCTTCCCGTATCAGGTTTGCGACTGAACGGGTGGCCAGCGTAGTTTCCATTGCGAAAGTCTCACCAGCACCGATGAGTTCCTTTATCCGCTTATACATAATACGACTAGCTTCAACGGCGACGGCTATACTGTCTGCATTAAAAGGGGAAAGTCCCTTGGCTATCTCGTCTGAGTTAACAAACTCCCTACATTTTAGCATTTCTGGTAAAATAGTGAAGGAAGCTGTTGTTTTTCCTGCTCCGTTGCAACCTGATATTATATACAAATATGGCACTGTTTGCTGTTTTTGATGCTGCAAATATATGTAATAGTTTTTTAATATGCGTCGTTTTATTTCTCAAAAATCGTGAAAATGTGCAGGAAATGTACTTTTAACTAACAGGTTTGTTGGGGAAAGCGGTGGTTTTGTTAATTTTTATACCCAAAGTAGATCACTCATGATTCCGTCGGAAACGAAGATTCCTGACTTGGATAAAATCAATTTGTCACCGGTTTGTAATAAGAGACCTTGGTTGATATGGGGTTGAGCTTGCTTTTGACAATAAGAAAGGAGCTTCCTGCCAAATTTTGTCTGGATATCAGCGAAAGAGACTCCCCACATGGTTCGAAGGCCGGTGATGATGAAGTCGTTGTACCGGGTGCATAGGTCTAAATCCTCGGATTCTATTGTCGGATGCCCATTTTCTATACCGTCTATATATATAGGTAGAGAAGATGGATTCCATTCCCGGTCTATCCCGTTATAAGAATGGGCGGAAGGACCGAGGCCTAGATATTTCTTTCCGGTCCAGTAGGAGCTATTGTGCTTGGAGAAGAACCCGGGACGGGCGAAATTAGATATCTCGTAATGCAAATAGCCTGCTTCTGCCAACCGATCTATTAATGTGGAAAAGAACGAGACGCTTAACTCCTCGTTTATGGGGGTCACTTTTCCCGCTTCCAGCAATTTGTAAAGTGCGGTACCTTCCTCGTAAATGAGGTGGTAGGCGGAAAGATGGGGAACATCCAACCGGATCGCTTGTCGCAAATTCTCTTCCCATGCTTGCTGCGTTTGGTTGGGGAGTCCGTAGATCAAATCGATACTGATATTTGTAATCCCATATTCCTTGCATAGTTCTACTGCTTTAATCGCTTGTTCCCGGTCATGGCGACGATTCAGAAAACGCAAATCTTCCGGATGAAAACTCTGTACACCCATACTGACCCGATTAAAAGGATAATTACGGAGAAGCGATACATATTCTCGTTTCATGTCATCCGGATTCGCCTCTAAGGTAATCTCCATTTGCTCGGCTACATCAAAATGACGATAGATGGCCTCGAATATCTTGCCAAAATCCTTCTCGTCTAATTGGGAAGGAGTACCGCCCCCGAAGTAAATGGTTTCTAATGCTTCGTTTCCTATATATCCCTTCCGCAATTCCATCTCTTTTATAAGTGCGTTTATATACGGCTCTTTATACTTCATCTCCGTATTGGAAAAAAAGTCACAGTATAAACACCGCTTGGCGCAAAAAGGAACGTGGATGTATAAACCTGCCATCTGTATGGACACAATTATATCTTTACACAAAGATATAATTTAAATTTCAAAAAACCTTGCTGCTGCACAACATAGTTCTCAAACACCGGGCGATAATTGCTTTTTTCCTTTACAATCTCTAATTTGCGCCCTCGTGAAAGTGATTCACGCCAAATAAACGTATTGTTAAACTCAAATAAATCCTGATATCATGAAAGTATACCAAACAAATGAAATTAAGAACATCTCTATCTTGGGAAGTTCGGGCTCTGGGAAAACCACTCTCGCTGAAGCTATGCTTTACGAGGGTGGAGTTATAAAACGCCGCGGCTCCGTTGAGGCAGGAAATACGGTGTCCGATTATTTCCCGGTTGAGAAAGAGTATGGATACTCAGTTTTCTCAACCGTTTTCAGTGTTGAGTGGCAGGATCGGAAGCTGAATTTCATCGATTGTCCGGGTTCGGATGATTTCGTTGGAGGAGCTGTTTCCGCTCTGAATGTCACGGATACGGCACTGATGGTATTGAATGCCCAGTACGGTGTTGAGGTTGGAACCATTAACCAGTTCCGGTATACTGAACAATTTCATAAACCGGTGATTTTCGTTGTCAATCAGCTTGATAATGATAAAGCCGACTATGAGGGAACTATCGCCCAGTTGAAAGACCGTTGGGGCAGTAAGATCGTTCCGATCCAATATCCGATTAGCTGCGGCTCTTCTTTCAATGCCGTGGTGGATGTATTAAAAATGAAGATGTATCGTTGGAAACCGGAAGGTGGAGTTCCTGATGTATTGGAAATCCCCGCCGAGGAAATGGATAAGGCGATGGAGTTGCATCAAGCCTTGGTGGAAGCCGCCGCTGAGAACGATGATACTTTGATGGAGAAATTCTTTGAGGAAGGTGCCTTGAGCGAGGATGATATGCGTGCCGGTATCCGTGCGGGCTTGGTTACTCGCGGTATGTTCCCGGTATTCTGCGTATGTGCCGGTCGTGATATGTGTGTTCGTCGTACGTTGGAGTTCTTGGGTAACGTGGTTCCTTGTACCGACAAGATGCCTCGTCTGATTACTACGGAAGGCGTAGAGGTGACTCCGGACTCGAATGGTCCTACTAGCTTGTTCTTCTTCAAGACTACCGTGGAACCTCATATTGGTCAGGTTTCCTATTTTAAAGTGATATCAGGAAAAGTAAAAGAAGGTGACGATTTGATGAATGCCGATCGTGGTTCTAAGGAGCGTATCGCACAGTTATTTGCGGTAGCCGGACAAACTCGTACCCCGGTTACGGAAATGGTGGCGGGTGATATTGGAGCGACCGTTAAGTTAAAGGATGTTCGCCGTGGTAATACATTGAACGGAAAGGGTTGTGATTATCGTTTCGACTTCATTAAATATCCGGATCCGAAATATCGTCGTGCTATCAAGCCGGTGAATGAGGCTGACGCCGAGAAGATGATGGAAATCTTGATACGTATGCGTGAGGAAGACCCGACATGGGTAATTGAGCAGTCCAAGGAATTGAAGCAGACAATCGTTTCCGGTCAAGGTGAGTTCCATCTTCGTACATTGAAATGGAGAATCGAGAATAATGATAAATTGCCGATCGAATATCTGGAGCCGAAGATCCCGTATCGTGAGACGATTACGAAAGCGGCCCGTGCGGATTACCGCCATAAGAAACAATCTGGTGGCGCAGGCCAGTTCGGTGAAGTTCACTTGATTATCGAGCCTTATTATGAAGGTATGCCTGCTCCGGATACCTACCGTTTCGGCGGACAGGAGTATAAGATGAATGTTCGTGATACTCAGATAATTGATTTGGATTGGGGTGGTAAAGTCGTGTTCGTAAACTGTATCGTTGGTGGTGCTATCGACGCTCGTTTCTTGCCGGCTATCCTAAAAGGTATCATGGCTCGTATGGAGCAAGGGCCGTTGACGGGTTCGTATGCTCGCGATGTGCGTATTTGCGTATACGATGGTAAGATGCACCCGGTAGACAGTAATGAAATCTCTTTCATGCTTGCCGGACGCAATGCGTTCAGTACCGCTTTCAAGGAGGCTGGCCCTAAGATCTTGGAGCCTGTTTACGATGTCGAGGTTTCCGTTCCTGCTGATTATCTGGGAGATGTGATGAGTGACTTGCAAGGACGCCGTGCCTTGATTATGGGTATGAATAGCGAGAAGGGATTTGAGAAACTATTGGCGAAAGTTCCTTTGAAAGAGATGTCTAACTATTCTACTTCACTAAGCTCCATTACGGGCGGACGTGCTTCCTTTACGATGAAGTTCGCTAGTTACGAGTTAGTTCCTGCCGATGTACAAGAGAAGTTGTTAAAGGCTTACGAGGCTACTCAATCAGAAGAATAGGTAAAGTAAAATGTCATCATAATTTTTTAATATTTAAAGTTAAACGAGAAAAGGCCGGCTTTGTGAAGAGCTGGCCTTTTTGTTATGTCTTTTTCATTAGGTTGTCGTGAACTTGTAATACCGAAAGTGTTCTTTTGTATCATCTTAAACAAGGAAAAGATGATATTAAGAAAGTACTATCCGACTATTGTCCTCTCTGACATCCATTTGGGATCGGAACATTCCCGGACGGAGGAGGTCACCCGTTTTCTCAAGCACGTAGATTGCGATCGATTGATTTTGAATGGTGATATCATCGATGGCTGGCAATTGAAGAAATCCGGTAAACGCTGGAAACAAAAGCATACCGATTTCTTTAAGGTATTGATGAAGATGATGGAGAAAAGGGGTACGGAGATTATCTATGTAGTGGGGAACCATGATGATTTTCTCGATAGCTTGGCTCCTTTTAAGTTCTCCAATATATCGATCGTAAAGGATTATTTACTGAAGACGAGACAAGGAAAACGCTATTTCGTGACACATGGCGATATTTTCGATACGGTTACGACCCATATGCGTTGGCTTGCCATGCTCGGGGATGTGGGATATACTTTTTTATTGTGGTTGAATAAGGTTTACAATCATCGTAGAGAGCGGCAAGGAAAACCTTATTTCTCTTTATCCCAAGAGGTGAAACACCGGGTGAAAAGTGCGGTCTCTTATATCTCGGAGTTTGAGAAAGAGCTGGTACGCTTAGCGGAGGCCAAGCATTTGGATGGGATTATTTGCGGCCATATTCATCAAGCGGCGAGCGTATGGTATGGTAATGTGCATTATCTAAATTCCGGCGATTGGGTGGAAAGCATGACCGCTCTCGTGGAGGATGAACAAGGAGAGTGGGATATTGTTACATATAATAATGTACAACTATATGCGGATGCCGTATGAAAATTCTGTTTATCATACAAGGTGAGGGACGTGGGCACTTGACCCAAGCGTTATCCTTACGCCAGAAATTGATGGCCGAAGGACATGAGATCGTTGGTGTGTTGGTAGGAAAAAGCCCGGCCCGCCGTTTGCCGGATTTCTTCTTGAATAAGATACAATCGCCGGTATATCCGTTTGAGAGTCCGAATTTTTTACCGACGGCTAAGAATAAACAAGTGAGTTTGATGCGTAGCGTATTATATAATGTATTGCGTCTGCATAAATACATGGGAAGTATCCGTTATATCGACCGGATGATTCGGCAGACGGATGCGGATGTTGTCGTGAATTTCTACGAGCTATTGACGGGGCTGACTTACTTGATTCTCCGTCCGAAAGCAACGATGGTATGTATCGCCCATCAATATCTATTCTTGCATCCGGACTTCGTTTTCCCGAAGCAGAGCACATTGTCGTTGGCGTCGCTACGATTTTTTACGAGATTAACGGCGATAGGTTCCGTCAAAAAATTAGCCTTGTCTTTTCGGAAGATGCGTGAGGCGCCGTTGGGAGGAATAGTCGTGGTTCCTCCTTTATTAAGGCAAGAAGTCTTGGATGCGGTTCCCTCGAACGGCAGTTATTTACATGGTTATTTGTTGAATAGCGGGTTTAGTGAGGAGATCCGTTCTTGGCATTCCCGTCATCCTTCGGTTCCGATGCATTTCTTTTGGGATAAGAAAGATCAGCGAGCCGAGGTGAAAATAGACGATTGCCTTTCTTTCCATCAGCTGGATGATACGTTGTTTCTACGTTATATGTCGGGGGCGAAGGCTTATGCTACGACCGCCGGGTTCGAATCCGTATGTGAGGCGATGTATCTGAATAAACCTGTATTGATGGTTCCTACACATATTGAGCAAGCTTGCAATGCTTACGATGCCTCTTTGTCTGGCGCAGGCGTTGTCGCTGATTGTTTTGATCTGGACGTGTTATTATCCATTTCGGAAAGTCATGTGGAGAATCCGGTCTTCCGGCATTGGGTGAAACAGGCGGATTGGCTTATTCTTCGTGAGTTCCGTGAGGATTTGTTGCGTGAGGAACATCCGGTAACGAGCCTAGGGAGGATTACGACAAATTGGGTGGCGCGTCTGGGGAGATTCCTGCCTATCTAGGAACTTATAGCAGTACCGTGCTGTAGATGCAGGTGTGCCATGCTGATGGCACAGGCGTGCCACACTGATGGCACAAGCGTGCCACGCTGATGGCACAAGCGTTTCATCAGCATGGCACAGATGTCTTATTTATTCAGCGCTTGCTCAATATCGGCGATGATATCATCGGCGCTCTCAATACCTACAGAGAAGCGGATTAAGTCCGGAGCTACGCCAGCCTCTATCAATTGCTCGTCGCTCAACTGGCGGTGCGTATGACTGGCCGGGTGAAGCACGCAAGTACGGGCATCCGCTACGTGAGTTACGATAGCGGCGAGTTTCAAGCTATCCATAAACTTGATCGCCACCTCACGTCCACCTTTCAATCCGAAGGATAATACACCGCAAGAGCCATTCGGTAGATACTTCTTGGCGAGTTCATGGTACGGATTGCCTTCCAATTCCGGATAATGAACCCAAGCTACCTTATCACATTTCTGTAGCCACTGCGCTACCGCCAAGGCGTTTTTGCAATGCTGCGGTACACGAAGATGTAAGGTCTCCAATCCCAGATTCAATAGGAATGCGTTTTGCGGGGATTGGATTGCTCCAAGGTCACGCATCAGTTGGCTAGTCGCTTTCGTGATGAACGCTAATTTCCCGAATGCCTTGGTATAGGTCAATCCGTGGTAAGAAGGGTCCGGTTGGCAAAGTCCCGGGAACTTCTCGGCATGCGCTTCCCAATCGAAATTACCGCTGTCCACGATACAACCACCCACGCTCGTGGCATGGCCATCCATATATTTAGTCGTGGAGTGCGTAACGATATCCGCCCCCCATTCGAACGGACGGCAATTGATCGGCGTGGCGAACGTATTATCGACGATCAAGGGTACGCCATGATTATGGGCGATGCGGGCAAACTTCTCCACATCCAATACCATAACGCCCGGATTGGAGATCATCTCGCCGAACATCGCCTTCGTATTCGTGCGGAAAGCCTTGGAGATCTCTTCCTCGCTCGCGTCTTGATCTACGAACGTGCATTCGATTCCCAGCTTCTTCAAGGTAACGGCCAGTAGATTATAAGTACCTCCATAAATGCTGGTAGCGCTTACGATATGATCGCCAGCCTCGCAAATATTGAAGAAAGCGAAAAAGCTAGCGGCCTGTCCGGATGAGGTCAGCATGGCGGCCACGCCACCTTCCAACGCCGCGATCTTGGCGGCTACAGCCTCGTTTGTCGGGTTTTGAAGGCGGGTATAGAAATAGCCGCTTTCCTCCAAATCGAACAATTTAGCCATCTGCTCGCTCGTCTCATACTTGAATGTCGTGCTTTGATAGATCGGGAGGACACGGGGTTCTCCTTTCTTGGGTTGCCAACCGGCCTGTACGCACAGGGTTTCCGGTTTGAATTTGTTATCCATATAGGTTGTTTTTTTAATTGAATGTCATTTTAATCGCGAATGTACGGAAAATCGGTAAGAATTGTTCCGCTTACAAGATCTTCTTCTGTAAGATACTGAACCAAATGAAAGCGACGACACCTTTTAGCATGCTGGAAAGGCTGATCGCCCACCAAACACCCGTAATACCCAGTCCCGCTGCCGCTAGCCCGATGGCCAAAGGTATGCGTAAGGTGTTACACGAGATGCTGATGATCGCCGGCGGAACCGTTCGGCCGGTACCGTAGAACATGCCTTGCGTGGTAATCTCCAGCATCATGAAGATCATCGAATATCCGTCGATCCGGAGAAATATACCACCGGCCTCATAAGCGGCTTGCTCCGGCACGATCAGCGAGAAGACCTCGCTACCGTAAAAGACGAATAACAACGTGCAGAGTACACCGATGATAGAAGTCATTTTAAGCGTCGTATGATAAGCGGTCAAGAT
>OHNO01000333.1_pt1 | contig 27298 bp, 11 predicted proteins | sample 1569521 | NCBI WGS metagenome assembly OHNO01 (sample SAMEA3879604, study PRJEB24766) | human gut metagenome | biome: human-associated habitat; feature: feces | place: USA | collected 1985/1987
GGGCAAATATACGCCATTCTAGTCAGAATCTCCTTCATCCTCCGAATAATAATATCTTTTAACGAACCCGGAACTTCATCGTCTGTACACCTTGTTCTCCTTCGACTCTCAAGGAATAAATTCCAGCAGGAAGGGAGGACAGGGAAACGGTTTCTCCCGGACGGGCAGAATAGTAGACCTGTTTTCCACTCATTGCATAGACTGTCAGGTTTTTGTAATTACCATTCAGATACAGGATATTGTCAACGACGGAAATCAAATCGGATGGCAATTGTACTTTTTCTGTTGAAACCGGGTCTTTATAGATCAGTTCCACATTTTGCACCGATAAGGTATTATTCTCCTTTATCAGGCTGCGATTACGGTAATCGGCACCGGATATGGTTATATTCATCTTCTCCGGGGTTTCTTCCGACAGGTAGTCGACAGGTACCGAGATACGCGTCCAGTCGGATAACTCGTCTTTTATTTCAAATTCAGCTTTACCGATCAGGGTAACAGAACCATTCTCCGCCAGCACGTCTTTCTCATTATCGATCAACTCTTTGCCATCCGGACTTTGGGAAACGACTGTTCCTTTCCAGAGATAAAGGACCATCCAGGCAGTTTCTTCCGCAACGACTTTACGTTTGAATACACCGACAATAGAATCCGGACGATGGGTAAATTCTATTCCTCCGGTTGTTCCTCCATCACTCTTGGATATATCCGAAATATTGGCATATACCCAGGGAGTTCCCAGAGAGATATAAGCCGGTGCATTCGACCCGATTCCGAACAAACCGACAAACTGGTTAGTCAACTGCACGGAGCCATCCGAATTGCGGGTTACCAACTCTTTCTTTACACCCATCTGACTGACATTCGATGCCTTCCAGAAAGCCGGTTGCTTGCCGACCCCATTATAGCCGGTCTCCCATTCAGCAGAGAAATCGCCATTGGGAACAGACTGGGCACTCACATAACTAAAAAAAGCCGCTCCTTTAATAATCAGGACACAGCACAAAATCCTTAGTAGAAATTTACTCATAATACATTACTTTATAGTGGTTTACATGACAAATATACAAAAGCCCCCCGGAATAATATCCGAGGGGCTCCGATTTTTTTATCCACTTCCCGAAAGGGAGACAGGAAATATTACTTCTTAACAATCTTCACAGTCTTCGCTTCACCATTCGTCAGGACGATCCGTACCAGATAGTAACCGCTACGCAACTGACTCAGGTCGATAACCTGCTCAGGATTCCTGAACAATTTCTGAAGTTTACCGGATGCGTCAATCACATAGATTGCTTCTACCGGCATTTCGGAAACGACTGTCGCATTGTATTCTACGATTGTAGGATACAAACCGACACCTTGTAAAGTGATCGACTCATTGCCTACTGCGCCCATCTTCACATTGAAAGTCACAGAATCACGATGTGACAAGTGGTTTGTAGATTCCGGTATAGTGATATATACCTTGGTTACACCTTCGGATTTACCGATAACGTGTACGCCTTCTACATGGTTACGCAGGCCGGCAACATCAATATGCTCAGCAGCGAAAGATATCTTCGCCGGAGATTCGCAGTTCGCATACAGCAGAACGGAATCACCAACTGTAATCGTTGTCGATTCGACTGAATACTGTAATCCGGCTGCTGCTTTCGCTATATTCAACTTGCCAGGAACCAGTGTCACGGCGTAGTTGTCTTCATCCGAACTCAGACAGTCGATAACCAGATCGTAAGTGCCGGCATTGACCGGTTTCACATTCGTTTTCACCGTGTAAAGGAAGTTCAGGGCATCCGGATTATCGTTGCCGACGAAGCCTTCATATACAGGTTTGAATTCCGGTATTTCATCACCGTAAACGATGTTGACGGTACCGGCACTGATCTTCAATAAAGCCTTCGATACAGAAAGTGTTCCCGTACCTCCTACGATTGTATAGTTCGCACCCGGATCGCCACCTTCTACATACAATGTATAACTACCAGCACCGGTTATGTCGCCGGAAACTTTTACAGAAGGAGCAGAAGCCGCCTTGAAGTCATCGCTACCGATAAAGCCGGAATAAGTATATTCGAATGTAGACGGCAAAGCCTCGCCATAAGCAATCAGTGCATCCTTCGGTTTCACATATACTTCACGCGGATTGATCTGCATCTTTTCCTTGCGGACAAGCAGTTCTGAACCGTTATGTTTCACAAAGATGGAGATGTTATAGGTTCCCGCATCGACCGGCAGATCGTAATCACCGTTATAAGTGACAATCGGAGTGTATTCGGTAATACCCTTCAGATCGGTCAGTTTTACATCGGCAGCTTTACCTTTACCATCGTAATCAAAAACCATATTACCCAATACAACATTATAATCTGCTTCGTTTTTCAGGCGTACTACTTTAAATACTTCCGACTTCAACGCTTCTTCCTGTCCAGATTCAGCATTGTAGCGGGCGGTAATGGTAACACCGTCGTTTTCTGTCAGCGCTTTTGCACGCAGATACCAGATGCTTTCCACCTTCTCTACCTGGATCAGAGCCGGATCGGATGATTCGTAAATAATCTGTGAACCTTCGGCAATCACGGTCGATCCTTGTTTTACAACGGCATTCAGACGAACCAGGTCACCCACGATCAATTCATTCTGTATCGGAGTCCAAACCATGACATAACTGTTATCCGGATACACCTGATAGCGCGCCTTTCCTACAATTGTAATTTCGTAGTTCGGATTTTCCTTGTTGATATCGGTGATACCGGTCAGTTCATAGGTGCCTACCGGTAAGATACCCGCCGGACGGTTATTTAGAACCAGATTCTTGATACGGTTTCCGACAGCTACGGTAGCAGTCGAATCCAGGCTGTTAGCCGATTCGTCGAGCTTGAAGCCTTCGTAAGAGATAAACTCTTTCTGAACTTCCGCCTTATTAAATTCAGGATCGGCTGAACCGTATGCTCTCTTGATTGTATCTAGACGGATGATCAACGGAGCTTTCATCACTTCCAGGCGGACACTGTCGTTGGTCATTGTTCCGGGAACCAGCGTGTTCATAATCAACTTATAGTTACGGTCCTTTGCCTGGAACGGAGGCTGGATGGACTTATCTTCAGTAACCACCTTGATATGCAGTGTGTCGTTGTAAGAACCTGCATGCAACGTATTATCGGCAGCAACCGGCTTAACGACAACTTTCGGCATGAAGTCGATGATATCGTCAGGAGTTGTTGTTGTCTGATATTTCGCATCGAAGATAGCTAAGCCACGCTTTTTGTCAGCGTCATTCGGTTCGAACGTCCAGGTCGTATCCTTATCGGCTTCACCATATACACGGTCAACAATTACTTTCCATATAGCCAGCGGACGCTGGTTGATAAGGAACGAACCGTCAACGGTTTTGAATGCGTAGTTCAATGAAGATACTTTGTCGATGTTATCCACTTTGGCAGCATACAGGCTGTCTTCTTTCTGATTCGGTTTCTCACGCTTCAGGTTTACTTCAGTCTTTTCAGTTGCTTTCTTGCCTTCATAATCGAAGTATCCGGCAAGCGGAGCGACTTTGAAGCCTTTGTCGCCTTCGGCTGCCGCAGAAATATAATTTACTGCCTCAGCTGTTTTCGAGAACGCATAAGAAGGAGCACTACCAGTTTCCAGACGTTTAGCCAGATAGAAATAACCGTCAGGATTAGGTTCACCGTAAATCTTTTGCATTACCTTGACCGGTTTATCATTGATAATAACTTCAGCATCAGCCGGGAATACGGTGATTGTAATGGTATCCTGCTTAACTTCGTACTTTCCTGCAGCGATTGCCTGGATATCGTAGTTAGAAAGAGTAGTCGACACTGTAGTTGTTGCTGCAGCATTTAACTCATAACTATATGTTCCAACATCACTTTTTGATTGACCTAATGCAGCCGAAGTAGCCGTATGAACTACCTGCAGTTTGGTTGTACCGAATAATGCCTCCAGCGTCTGGTCGTTCTTCAAAGTACCTTCTGTGATTAGGAGTTCTTTTCCGAAGATGTTCTTCACATTCGCATCGTCATACAAACGTGCGCTGTCGGGAACAGCCAGTGTCAGCGGAGATTGTTTTATCGTCAGAACACCTCCGAGAGAAGCTCCACCGGTAGATATCTGTAGATTCAACTCATAATTCTGAGCTTGTCCACCTTCCAACTGAATGACATGCAAGGTATTTGCTGCTGCCGTTTTAGTTGCAGTCGGGAAAGATACATTCGGCAATACATTCACTTGTGAATTAGTAAAAATAGCCTCCGTTTCATCATTTACGAACCCGCTGAACACAAAGTCTTTGGCAGACCAGGGAGTCGCCGGGTTTTCGTCTCCGTAGAAACGGCTGGTGTCTTTGGCTGCAATGCTCAATGTAGCCTTATTCACTGTCAATGTTCGAGTTATAGAAGCATCACTCCGGTTACTGGTAAAGAAAACTACATTCTCACCATTTGCCGTATAGCTAAAATAATTCGATAGATTATCGGCTACAAACCCAAGAGCCTGTCCGCCCCCGACTGTCGGCGTCGCAGAAAATTTCAATACACTGGCTACGGTAGCACCATCCTTGAAAGATACGGTTCCATTCAAACCGCTGGTCGTTCCGTCCTCTGCTTTCACATACAGATAACTAAAACTGCTACCTGTCAAGCCGGCATCGGAAACAACCGTATTCATGTCCTGTCCATACGTCATCGTTACCGGATCTGCGGCATTGAAACTTACATATATGGTATCGGGAACAGCCGTTTGCGCCTGCATGATACCGCCTGAAACAAGCATCAGGGGAAGCAGCATAAGCTGCTTCCTCGATGTTAATATTGATTTAATATATTTCTTCATACTAAATTAGTTTTACAGGTTACTTCTTAATGATCTTCACTGATTTGAAGGTTCCGTCTTCCAATGTTACATTGAGCAGATAGATACCTGATCCAAACGATGACAGATCAATAACAGATCCCGGTTTGCGAATTACTTTCTGTAACGTACCGTTCATCAACAGCAATTCAACTTGCTTGATTTCAGAAGGAGCGGCCACTGTTACAGAATGGGTAAACAGTCTCGGATATACTTCGATGTAGTCTGTTACTGTGATCTTTTCGTTATCGACAGACAGATATTCGTCGTCTACAAGGAATGTTACCACTACAGGTTCAGCTGCGTTATAGTTCTTGTTACCATGCTGCATAGCTGTAACCGTTACGGTTCCGGAAGTAACCGGAGTCAGAATCCATGCATCTCCAATCTGGTTCACATAGGCTACTGCATCGTTAGACGAATTGAATGTTACAGGAAGTTTACTTGAAGCAGAAGCGGTCAGAATAACATCACCACCTTCTACGTCGATCACGCTTTCCGGATTCCATGTAATCTTCTGCGAAGCGGCGATAACAGAATATTTGCCGTCCACGTAAGAAACTTCGTAGTTGTCTGAAGTATAGTTATCAGAGAATGTGATCGGATAAACTCCTGCATCTGATGTTCTTGTAACAGTCGAGCTGATACGCGGAGCGAAACCAAGATCTTTCAACGTCTCACTTTTCACGAAACCTGTAGCTGTATAAGTCAGTTCTTCCAGCTCCTTGCCGTAAACCGATTCCTTATTATCTGCCAGGATCGTCAAAGCAGCTTTGCTGACTTTCAGGAATCCGGAAACATAAGTAACCACATAATTGTGACCGAAGTCCTGTGCCGAATACGGAGTCAGTTTATAAGAACCGGCCTTGCCGTTGTATGCTTCAATACGTACAACCGGAGCCTGTCCCACCTTGAAGTCTTCGCCATTCAGGAAGTCATTCTTATTGTAATCGTAAGCATTCGCATAAGAAGGCAATTCATTGCCGTACTTGATGTCGAAGCTACGGGCTGTTACCACCACGGCTTTCGGAGCAATCACCATTTTATTCTTAGCGGTGTAAGCATAAGTGACAGAACCGAGTGTAGCCTTCACCGTTACAGTATATACACCGGCATCTGTCGGAGCATCCTGTGATGACGGATAAGTTGTCGGTACTGAACCCAGCTGGTCGCCTTCATAATAGATACTGAAGTCTTTCACTTCTTCACCTGTTTCTACGTCGGTCACCTTCACGCTGACAGTTCTAGGATTGCCGTCATAAATACTTGTTACGTTAGAAACGATCACGTTTACTTTAGCTGCGTCACCTTCCGGAGCGATCACTTTGATCGTACCTGTTACAGGAGTTGCATCTTCGTATGTATCGTCACCGTCGGCATATACCGTGATGGTTACATAATCGTCGCCTTCCGTACGTACATGACCTGTTACAGCATACTTGCCTCTGGCAACTTCAGACAGGATAACACGTTCGCGGTCGTTGCCCGACAGTTCGTAACGGATATCATTGATAGACGGCTTGCCGTCGGCTTCCGATTTCAGGTAAGCAGACAATTCTACCGTTTCGCCAACCGGGATTACCAGATTACGCTGATCGTACGGCCAGATGATCGTACGGCGGATCTTGTCGATAGACAATGTTCCGTTTTCGTGCGTTACCGTATAGTTGCGTGCAACACCTTCTGTCGTGAAGTAGATGTCGTAAGAACCACGTGAATCGGATTTAGCATCCGTAGCGATCTTCGGCATTACCGAGAATACGTCTGCCAGATTTTCATATTCATTATTCTTCAAACCGATATATTCGATTTCAAGATCCGGGTTACCACCGCCATACGGACGGCTATAACTCTTCGCACGTACTGTCAGCGGAGCCTTCGTAACCGTCAGACCAGCATTAACAATAGTAGCACCTGTAATATCGAAGTTCGGAAGCAATGCTGCAATCTGTGCGGCAGCCGAAGAAGTCAGACGTAATTCATACGTACCAACGTCTGTTTTCTTATTAACACCCGACAAATCCAACCAACTTGTACGGTTCACATTTTCTGCATTCAGCAATTTGCTGATCTCTGCCTGGAATGCGTCAGATAATTCACCTGTCACAGCGGCATAAACGTCGGCATCTGTTGCATCTTCCCCATATTCACGGGTTACAGAAAGAGTGATAGTCAAATCTGCTGCTGTCAACGGAGCCGGAGTCACAGTTACTTTTGCCTGCGTTTCGCTGGCGGTGAACTTAACACCGATAACCGGAGTAAGCATCTCTTTCACCATTGCATCGACTGCACGGATCTGATAGTCTCCTACCGGAGCATCAGCTGCGTAGACACTAACCTCACTCGGCAGAAGCGTTTCGAACAAGTCAATTACATTCTTGTCTGCCAGCAATTTTGCAGCAGTCAGCTTCGGTTCTGTTGCAAATACAAGTTTTGCATTCAGGTCGGAGTCTTTTGTTACCTCTGTACCATATACTTTTGTATACGTATCCTTTGCAGCTTTCACTTCTACGGTTGCCGGAGTCACTTTGAGGTTAGCCAGATCGGTATCCAGCTGGATTTCAAAGTTACCGATAGCAGCCTTCAAAGTAGAAGCGTCTATGATACGGAGTTTGAATGTTCCCTGAGTTACATTATTTTTGATTGAGTCAACCAATACACTGTTCAACGTATTGCCGTGGAACTGAAGTTTATCGTTGCGGTACAATGCCCAGTGCAGTTTATTCGTACTGAACAGCTTATCCCAACGGGCTTTCGTCATTGCAGCGGTCGGTGTTTCCGGATCTTCCACCAGGGAAACCAGGCTAAAACCATAATCATCAGCCGCCAGCGTCAGGTTAGTCAGATCATAAACAGGGGCACCGCTCATAATCGTCCAGATACCCTTAAGCTCTTTTTCGTTGAATGTCACCACAACACCCGGAGCTACGACTTTCACAGCCTTAACGGCAGTAATAACCTCGGTATCAGGTTCTGTTGTAACTTCCGCACCCTCAATTGCATAAACGAAGGTATAGTCGGCAGATGTCAGTTCTACCGTATAGTCATATTCGCCGATTACCGGATTCTGTTTATCCAGTTGAGCTTTGGCTGTCACCAGGTCGACAACCAATGTATAGTCACTCTTGATCTTACTTCCGTTCAGAGCCACGATATCATCATAGATCTGCTGAACGATCTGGACTTTTGTCGCCTTACCGAAGGTGAACACAGCTTTCGCTGCAGTTTCTTCTTCAGCTGTTGCAGCCAGATAAGTAGGCAAAGTAATAGTCAGTTTACGTTGACCGATCTGCACAGAATTCTGTACGTTATGGAAGTTGCTTCCGAATTGATTGTCAAGCAGGAAGTTTGACAACAATGCCGGGTCGAGCACATCCACCCTGTAACCGTAATCACCGTTCTTCGGCATCGTTTCCGTTGCCTCAGCCTGACAATCTGCTGTTGTCAGCATTACCTTGAAGAGGTCGGCCGGATTTTCAAAACAAGCATAACTACTCAACAAACCTTCGTTGGCAGCCAGGAACTGACTGAGGATGTCTGCTTCGATAGCAACCTTGCGTTTTCCGTAACGATAAAAGATATCCGTCGGAAAAGTGAATACAACCGGAGCTGCATTTACGACCAATGTCTTCGCACCGGTTTCTCTTATTTCGATATTATCAGTTACCTTCTGAACGAATGCAACCGAATAAGTATATGTCTTAACAGCGGTTGTTCCTTCTTCTATATTATTAATAGTAACGGTGAAACTCTTCAGAGGCTTAACACCCGTCTTTGTTACCAGTTCAAAGAACTCTTCGTTTGCCGGGTCTTCCAATACAGCCTTCTTTACAGAGTCAAGTAAAGCGACTTTTGTATTGATATCCCTATAAGTCACATTTACTTCCGGCAAAGTGAGCGTACGTTTCGCTTTCACGATGCGGAGAGCCAGTTTCGCAATTACATCATTACCGTCTTTAGTCAGATGGATACTGCTTGGTGCTGTATAATTTAATGTATAGTATTCCGAGAACTGAGTATTTGAACTTGTCACCACTTCGTAACCATACAAGTCGGAAACCTGCGGATAGCTTTCGCCGGCAATACGCACCGGAACATCGCCTGTAGAAGTTTCGTTGTTGATCAGATAGGTCTTCACGCCCCAGTTATTCAGGTCGGGAACCGTTACACGGTCAGCACCCGGAGTCAGTCTGAAGTCACTCAGCAGAGCCAGTGCATACTCATCGGCCGTCTGTCCGAACGGACGTTCCCACAATGGCAGTTGCACATTGATCGGAAGCGGATATTCAGCCAGCGACTGGCCGTTATCGGTCAACCGTACGGAACGGAGATAAGTAGCTGTTGTATAACCGAACAATTCTATCGGGATGATAAGACCTCCATCTTCATTCGTTACTTCAATCTTCTGAATATTATCATTCAGATTGAATACTACCGTATAAGAGTAAAGATCTCTACCGATTGCCGGCACCAATGTTACGCTGGAAATATAAGCCCCCTTCATATCCGGGTTCTTCAAAAGCAGGTCAGCCATGATCGCTTTTTCGATCATTTCATTGGAAGCGCCTTCTTTCTTGAACTCATATTTGTAAAGTTTCACTTTTGCGATCGGACGCGGCGTGATATTTACTGTACCTTCAAACGTTGTCGGGCTATGCGGCTGTCCGTTCACTGTTACTTCAGAGAACAGGGCATCCAGGTCTCCACTTAACGTTACCCGGTAAGTAGCCGTACCCATATTTTCCCTGATACGGGAGTTCGTGATCTGTACATTTTCTATGTACTCAATATTGTACGGATTTGCCATATAGATATATTCGCGAACCTTATCCGCAACCTGTTCCCGGGTCATATCCTTCACATACTGAACGGTATATTCACCGAATGTAAAATTGATCGCCGGACGGGGAACGATAGCAATGCTTTTAGAATAAGTGATCTCGATTGTCGTACCTTTATCAACGATATTGATCCGCTGATTAGTCGGAATTTCTATTTCCTGCAAGGTTGCGCTCTTCGTGATGATGATCTTATAACCGAACGAATCGTCTGTTTCCGCTATCGCATTTTTATTGCTCAGGTCATTATTGATCAGGCGAACAACGAACGTTTCATTTCCTAAAACGCCGGCATTACGAACCAACAGATCGCTCTTGATACGGCGGATGACCGCATTCGGCAGCATATCTTTTTCGTAGTCGATCTGATAGTTACCCGGATAAATCAAAGAATGGGTGGTTGGCAATGTTGTTACGAATAACAGAGAGTTACTAAACGTACAAACATTTCCATTTACAACCAGATTAGCAGATGAGACATTCCCATTTGTTACAAAATTCAAATTTGTCTGAGCCAGATCACCCTGAACTGTCACTTTATAACCCAGATAGGTGTTATCTGCCATACCGGAAGATACCGTACCACCAGTTACCTCAACCTGAGGAACCAGGTTTTGGTCCACCATCTCCGGATTTATATCCTGAATCAGACGTTTCAGCATCGTAGCCGTAGCAGTGTTATCAGCATAGTCGCCAATACGGATCGGGCTTGAAACAAAATCGGGTAGCTTCACCTGTAACGTGTTTTTCCCAATCGCAATCGCGCTTACAATATCATAGCTCCATTCAGTAGTATTTAAAGAAACGCTTGCTCCACCTACGCCGGCAGAGACATTGCTGCCTGCACCATAATTCGGAAGAAGCACCACGCGATAACTATATACATTACCCGGAACTAACCGACCAGTAGTTATTTCACTGGTGAAACCATTTCCTGAATATATTTTTATCTCGGAAATAAAATCATCGGATGAAGTTATATTATTCCTGATCAGAATCTTTATCCGGTTCAAATTAAGATTGGATGCCGGATCCAGTTCGCCTAAGCCTCCAACCTTTTCCGCAAACACAGGGAATACCGTATTATCGATCGGCTTTTCCTTTACAATCAGTTGCTTGGTTGAAATATAAGAACCTGTCGCCTGCTTGGTACAATTGGTCAAACCGGGTTCATAAGCAAACTGATCTGTCGGAGGAAATGTAATAACCACATCATACTTTCCGGCTTCCAACATATTATTTCCGGTATATTGAGCGGAAACGCCGTCTTTAACCAGAAAAACCGAAGCATCATTAAATGAAACTCCGGGCATATCGAGCACCTGTATTTTAGAATGTAAATCACTAACAGATGTTCCATACACATAATTACCCCAGTTAGCCGGGAATTTCAAATCACCGACTGCCTGGCGGGCTTTGATCTCGATAGCATTTGATACAACTACCTGATCATGATCCAGTTCGCCGAACAGAGTTGCAGGATTTATATTCCCTGTACCGATCGTCCGTTCAAAATTTAACGTAATGGAACTGGTGGAAGTCACTTTAAAAGTGTAGTTATAACTTCCTGCCACCAAATCACCGGTCTGATCCCCACCGTTACCTCTGATAGTAACATCGGATATAATCGCTGCCTGATCACTCTGATCGACAACTCCCTGCAATAAACTTTGGATATGGGATTTTAACTGCTCCGCATTAGCGTCACTGGTTCCTTCATAATATGACAGGACATCTTTTACGGGGACATAAATGTCTGCTGCAGCCGCTTGTGTAATATACCCTCCCAATAGTAGCACGAATATAAGTAGTCGCCTACTCACATCGATCAAGTATACTTTTTTCATACGCTATTATTTTTATTAGTTTATACTTCAATCAATAGATAGTAAGTGCTTATAATCAAGTTATATAACATAATATAAACCCTGACAAAAGAAACTCCGCCAGGGTTTATATCCGCTTTCATTCTTCACAGAGCTAGGGCGGAAGAATTTATATTTCATTACTTTAGTATTAATACCCGCTTTTTCGTCCTCACGGATTAGTTGGTGTCAGGTAGAGGCATTGCAAGCAACACCTCTACTGCCGCCGCGCGGTTATCTATTTTAAATTATTGATTATAAACTTCTTTATATCAATAGTTATTCATTGTCTTACTTAACGACAGCCTTCACTGTTGTTCCATCAACTACAACAACTACGATTCCTGCCGGAGCATTGAATGTAACATTGTCGGAATTGATTGTCGTGTTAGCAATTGTCTGACCCAATACGTTGCTGATGACAACATTCTTGTTAGCAGCATTCAGGATCGTTACCTTACCCTGGCCACCCAGAACTGTTACGTCAGTTGTATTGATTGATTCGTTGGATACCGGATCATGTTCGTCAGCTTCATCGAAGTAGATGTCACCTGTAGAGGTAGCAGTCTTAGATGTAGCGAAGTCATAATAATCTTCCGACGGAATCATTTCTTCACCACCTACACATTCGTTGAATGCACGTACACGTGCCGTGTAAGCAGTTTGCGGGATCAGGTTATGAACAGCTATTGAAGTGGATGTTGCAGAAACCTTGAACGATTCTTCACCGTCGAAGTTGATATCATCCTGCCATTCGTAATATGCTGTAGGCAATGAACCTACTTCTGTTCTCCAGTCACCTGTATTGAACTCACCACCGTTGATAGGCATACCCGGAACAGGTTTTCTAACCATCCATGTTGCAGGAGTATCGAACAGATAGATATCGATCTGATGTGCATCAGTCTGGAATCCTTCCATCAGGCGGATCGTATATTTAACCGGTTTCGTGATGTCTGTAGTCAGTTCCATGTTGTCCATCTGGTGGGCAATCGGAGCATAACCCCAGTTTCTGTCGATCGGCTGCGTATTACCCTGCAATTCGAAGTTGTCTACACTTACCTTAGTTACTTCTTTCTGCGGTTTACCTGCTGCATCTGTATATTCTTTAGTTACTTCCAACCAATAGTTTACTTTGTTATCACGGTGGATCACATCACCTGTTGCGTTGAACAATTCAACCCAGATAGTCTTGCTTGCATCGTCAGCACGTACTTCAGACATAAATACATCTTCAGAAGTGTACTTCGGAGTGAAGCGACCTACAGCAACCTGATAGTACTGAGCACCCGGAGTGGCTGTCCACTTGATACGAGCATCGCTACCACCTACGTCACCTGGTTCCATATCTTTAATATACGGCATTTCAAGACCGGCAGTGAATGCCAGCGGCAGATCCTTCTGTACATCACATACGGCAGACAGAGACAATGCGTTTTCTACATCGCAAAGGTCTTCTACGTTCGGAGTTGCACGAACATCGATCTTAGCAGCTACGTCACCACGAAGAACATTGTTCACCAGGTCGTTTTCACCCCCCTTGAATGTATAAGGATTTTCTTCTGCTGTTGCAGCCAGTTCCATAGATTTCTCACGGATGAACAGTTTCACTTCTTTTGCTTTGTTTGTTCCGAATGTGAACAAGTCAGAAGCACTCAACAAGTTGATTTCCTGTTCTATCTTAGATTCTTCACCACTTACAGTAGTACCGTAATGAGGCAGGTCACGACCCTGGATATAGAATACAGAATCTTTAGAAGCACCACCATTTACAACACCGAACTGGAATGCGTCGATCTTATTCTTACCGGCAGCGTCAGAACTGAACCATACTTCAGGTACTTTCACGTCACCCTTGATGCCAGCTGTCAGCGTATCGTTTACATTGATTCCGTAAGGAGCCCAAACACCCAGATCAGCCCATCTTTGGTCGTTAACTGTCAGATTATGTTTGTAATCATCCAGGTCGAAGAAGTATACGCGGTTGTATTTTTCCACGTCAGCACCATGCTGCTGCGGAGCCAGACGGATAGAGTCTTTCGCATAGTAGCGAGCCCACATACCCTTTTCAGAACCACTTGTGATTGTATCGATAGTCATTTCGAGACCATTGCGATCTTTCGGATCGAACTTAGCAGAAACGAGAGCCAATACTTCACCGTATTTGTTCGGAGAAATCTGAACCATAGTACCTACTGTATCTACTCTACCATAAGCTTCCCCGTTCAGGTCGCCCAGAACTGTTACTTCATATTCGAATGCGCCCTTCTTGTTAGAAAATACTTCCATGTCAACCGGATCAACGATGTTCAAACCTGCGATGATGAACTGACCGTCACGTACCGGATAGCAAGTATTTACATAACGAGTCTTGTAATCCTTACGGAACATTTCGTTATAGATGAAGTTAGGAGCAGGAACCCAGTTTTCACTTGAACTGCTGGAAGAATTCAAAGTTGGCAGACTACCGCCACCGCAAGTGTTGCAAGAACCGAACTGTTGAGTCAGGAATGAATAGAAGCTGGTATAAGAACCGATCACCTTATCTGCATTCATTGTAGTTACCAAACCTCTGTCGGTAGTACCGAATGTATAGAATTCGTTCCATCCCTTATTGTTAGCTGTAGTTGCACCGAACTGAGCTACATGGTGGAAGATATTAGGAGTACCTTCGAAACATTCGTTCCAGCTTTCAGCAACGATCGGAACCAGGTTCACGTCATTGTAAGGAACATACTTAACAGTCATGTCAAGACCTGTTTCTTCCACATACTGTACTGCATAGTCGTCATCCAAGTCAACTTTGTAAACCAGAGTATCACCAACGCTCATACCGATAAACTTACCGAATACGGCACCGTTATATTCTTCGATCGGTTTTTCCTGAGAACCTTTCTTCACATATACTTTTGCAAAATCAAGGCTTTCTGCAGAGAACATGAATGCATTTGTATGATAAACTGCATCATCAATGCCTTCAGTCTTAGAGAACTGTTCTTTGAAGATCTTGATAGAAGCAACTGTACCGCCTTCTACGTCAGGTTTCAAACCTGTAGCAAATACCTTCACTGTGTGAGGTCTTGACTCATATTTGTAACCATCCCACTCATCGTACGGAGCGAAGAAGAAGTCCTTACGGTCGATCTTTTCAAAATATTTCAATAATTCAGAGCTCATTACGCCCATAGCGTGGCTTAACAGAGACTGGTCGGTATCCTGGAACCATACGAATGTATTGTTACCGAAGATCTTGATCGGGCCTGAGTAAACTGCATCACCTACTTTGTTGATCAGATCCTGACCACTGTAAGTATAAGTCGTACCAGACAGTACATCTTCATTTACATTATATCTTGCAACAGAAGCATCGTAAACCAAACGCGGAGCGATTGTATATGTTTCATTTACATATTTAGACTCGTCGTCACCGATGTTTATATCACCACGGTGATATTTAAAGATCGCATTGATACTGATGATATTCTTGTTGATATTACCGTCACAATCGATTACATCGACATCTGCATAGTTACCAACTTCTTCAGGACTGTCTTCGATACAACAGTCAGGACAACCATTAGCTTCCAGCCATGTTTTCCAATCGGTATAGCTATATCCATAAAGAGACATAGGCAAGAAACGTCCTTCGTAATAAGTTGAATCTTTTTTACCTTCCTCATTTATGAAGACGATCTTCCAACCCTTAAGATTCACGTCGTCATCATAACGGCCTGTTGAATGCTTCGGAGCTTTAGTACGATTTTCCAACGTCAATCCACCAAACAGATCTTCCGATAAAGTATAATTGTCTGTACGACCGATTACCGAATTAAAGTAAGGTAAGTTCTTGAAGCTAACCTGTGCGGTCTTGAAGTCCAGATATTCGTCGAAATGAAGATCGTTCAATTCGCTATATTCAGGAATAGAAGAACCCTGAAGTTCGTAACGAGCCGTATCTGAAGCATCAGCAGTGATTGTAGACCAGATATAATTATCCTTGTCAAATGCTTTTACTTCTTGCGGAGCAAAGTAGTAAGTGAAACGAGCGCTTGATTTGCAATCGCGGTCTTCTGTAGCATCCGTCTGAACAAAGAATTCGCGAGGAATCAGATAAGTAACTTTCTTATCCTTACCAGGTGTACCCGTTCTACCGATCTTACCGTCAGCAACCATCTGATCCAAAGAAACCCAACCCTGAACTTTTGTCAAATCACCTTCCTGAGAAATTTCCATTTCATCAGCAATAAATGGATATTCAACATTCAATTCGTAATATGCCAGTTCTTCTTTCGGATCTCTGTCTGCTGCATAAAGACCATCACGATCAACACCACTGAAAGTAGCCGTATATTCATTGTTAGTCTTATTATTTTCATACAATGTGTTCCAGAACTCCACATTTGTAACCAACGTGTCAGCAGCACAAGCTGTATTACGTCCGGCACCCGCTTCAAACACTTTCGTATTTGCAGCACCAAAAGCAACATCAGGACGATTGAACGCCAAACGAGCATTTGTAAATACTGTCAACGGTTCTGTGTTCTTTGAGCCTGTAGAAGAAACTGCATCGTCAGCAACCGATTTAGCTCCCTTGAACATAACAAGAATGATCTTGTTATCCAGAGAACCTTGTTGCCAGGAATTAGCATTTGTATTATCAGCATCAGAAACATGCGCTTTAATATGATGTGTATGCGCTGTAGCTACTTCATGATTGCTTGCCGTGAAAATTGCACGGTCACTAACCATCTGACCAACATATTCACCAGACATATCATAAACATATACGTCATATGTCCAGTCGATCTTACGATTTACCAGATCAACATTACCAAAAGCACGAACGTCCATTTCAACGCTTTCAACGCCTGTCAAGCCTTTAGTGCTATACAGGAAGTCTACACGTGAACTGGCTGTCTGATTCTGATAAATACCCAGACCAGTATTGCCTTTATCGTCTGTAAATTTCAGATATTCGGCAGTGTTCATTTCTTCGTGATTCTTAATATCCGAATAAGCCATTTCCAGATACTTTCCGGTAAAAGGCTTCAAATAGTTAGGAGTATCACTGTCATCCAGATTGAAGAAGGTTACGAAAGCACCGTTCATTAAACCTGCATTCATCTTTGTGAAATCGATCAACGACTCATAATTGCCATAAGAAGTTGAATTAGCTTCCCAATGATTGTGTACATTCACCTTGTCGAGTGGCTTGAAATTATACAAACCTTCACCAACCAGTGTCGATTCGTCATCCCACGCAGCTTCGGTGCTCACACCATCATACCATTTCGCTTTTATATTAGCATAGTCCGCATCTGCTGCATTCAGCATCGGAGACAAGCCATAAAAAGCCATAGCACATAAAAGAGCGGCCGACCCGCCTTTTACCAAAGTACTTTTTCTCATACGTAAAACATTTAATTAATAAAATTATGATCTATACTCAAATTGACTATTTTTCGTCCATTTAGCTCATTTCAACCGCCTAAACCCGTAGGACACAAGAAAAAGCATTTCAGGGGAACTGTTAAATGCCTGTATTTAGGCATCTTTTTTACTCATCGATTACCGATTTGGCGAGTTTAAACGTTCCTTTTTTCTCGCCACGCGTTTAAGATTCTTTTACTTTTGTAACAGGAATAGGGTATTTTGTCCTCGTTTTCGTATCGTACTGATAAGAAAGCAGATAGAAAAGTGAAAAAAGTTCTGAAAAGAATTGCAGGTTCAAAAGGAATGCGTATTTTTGCTGCAAGAAAAAAAGGAACGTTTTTTTTAGTCATTCAAAATTCGACCTCCGCCGTTGATTCATAATCCACACAAAGAATTCAGCCTATTTGTTAAAGCCTCTTTTTTTACTCAACGGGAGTGTTCTGTAAGTACATAAAACTAACGTACCTGTACTTTAATATTAATAAATATATATCCAAAATTATCCATACCTCCAAGCAGTATAATAAAAAATTATTTGCATTTATATAAATGTAATATGCACATTATGACTACATCTCCCGATTATCATTCTGTCACCTCCCATCAAATAAATCAGTTCAACATGCTAACGGAGATACGGGTTGGTTCAAGATTTGTCAGTAACCAAAAGATCAAGGGAAAAGTAGGTTCAACGATTTCTATACTCGGAAAACAACTATTCCCGGAATCAAATACAAGAGTCTATAATATAAGTCGGTTGTTATCCGATTCGCCCTCCTTATGAATTGCAGACTATTGCCTTCAGCTTTCAGATGTTCCGGATGGAATGTTTTTCAATACGTCCGGCTGAAGGGAGGAAACTGCTAAAAAATATATACGAGAATTCAAGGTTAAATAGCTGCCGGCAAAATAGAAGACATTTGTCTTCAAATATATACACTTGTCATCCCAAAAGCTGTCTTGACAATTCGGAACATCTATGCTTTTAGGACGGATAACTTCCCGCCGGCCAACGGATAACTATTCGTTGGCAAACGGATGCCTACTTATCGGAATCAACTTCCTGTGTAAGGCATCCTTCAGGCGGGTCCGCTATTTTTCAATCAGTTATCTATCCTGAAATCTGAAAGGTGACTTTTTAAATTAGTTCTTTCATTTCCTATAAAGAGATAAAGGAGGAACTATTACATACCTCCTTACCTATTGTCTCTTAAGTCCTTACCCAGTAAAGCTACCCTGTACACCCTAGTCGGTTAGGGTGTACACCTCATCCCGTTACCCTGTACACCGTATTTAATTCCTCCGTACAGGCTAGTAATACTAACTAACTACTAATAAACTAGTTGATAGTCGCTTTTAATATAATAGCCAGTAACCTATGAGAGAACATTCGATGACAATTTCACCACGCTGACACAACAGTTGTGCACAACTGTTGGCAAACATACGAGCTATGAATGGTTCATTTATTGTCAAATTTGAATGTAGCATCGTTGGTATGGGCGGTTCGCGAACCGCCCATACGGTGTCAATGTAAGCCTGTAAGGCTTTAACAAACCAGCCCAGGGTTTTAACCCTGGGTTTATGAAAACCCGCTCCTGCCTTTCCGCCCTGTAGGGGCGGCACAAGATAAATATCAACCCTTTCAATCTTGTCGCACCCCTACAGGGTGCCTCAGAAAGAGAAGGATTCAAGGGGACCCAGGGTTAGAACCCTGGGCTAGTTTGTTACAGGCCTACAGCCTGAAGGCACCGTCACTAATTGGTTCATACTATAATTAGCAGATAGCTCAAATCTTTCCAAATTGGCACATTAGCATATTGCCACATTGGCTCATTATTATCTATATCCAGCTCCCGTGTAGCCGGAGAAAAGAACATAAAAAAAATTACCTGTTGTTTTATACAAATCACTTTCGTACTTTTGTAAGCTACTATAGAGATAAAAATGAAACAATATTTAGAATTGCTGAATCGCGTATTAGCCGAGGGAGTGAGGAAGGAAGACCGTACAGGTACCGGTACACAAAGTATTTTCGGCCATCAAATGCGATTCAATCTGGAAGAGGGATTTCCTCTGCTTACGACAAAGAAGCTGCATTTGAAGTCTATCATTTACGAATTACTCTGGTTCCTTCAAGGGGATACCAATGCGAAATATCTGCAGGAACATGGAGTGCGTATCTGGAACGAATGGGCAGACCCCGACGGGAACCTGGGACATATCTACGGTTTCCAGTGGCGCTCGTGGCCGGACTATAAAGGTGGTTCTATCGACCAGATCAGCGAAGCTGTCGAAACGATCAAACATAATCCGGATTCCCGACGGATCATTGTCAGTGCCTGGAATGTGGGTGACCTGGATAATATGAACCTCCCGCCTTGTCATGCGTTCTTCCAGTTTTATGTGGCGAACGGACGCCTGAGTTTACAGATGTATCAGCGCAGTGCGGATATATTTCTGGGCGTACCTTTCAATATTGCTTCTTACGCATTATTATTACAAATGATGGCACAAGCGACAGGACTTATAGCCGGAGATTTCGTTCATACGCTGGGGGATGCTCATATCTATAGCAATCACCTTGAACAGGTAAAGCTTCAGCTTACCCGCGAACCGCGTCCTCTTCCCCGGATGGAAATAAATCCGGACGTAAAAAACATCTTCGATTTCAAATACGAAGATTTCAACCTGACCGGTTATGACCCGCATCCCCATATCAAAGGAGAAGTGGCGGTATAGGGAATTGAAAATTGAAAATTAAAGAGAGAGTATACACATTACTAATAAATCGATAAGTTTATGAGTACTATTTCAATCATTGCCGCTATTGCAGAGAACAATGCGATTGGTAAAAACAACAAGTTGTTATGGCGTCTGCCTGCCGATATGCGACGTTTTAAAGATTTGACAACCGGCCACGCCGTAATCATGGGACGTAAAACGTTCGAATCTCTGCCCAAAGGACCGCTTCCCAATCGGAAGAATGTAGTCCTGACCACTTTGCCGGAAGCTGGTTTTGTAAACTGCTTCGCCTGCGAATCAATGGGTTCGGCACTGGATATCTGTGAAAAAGAAGATGAAATATTCATCCTCGGCGGTGCATTGGTGTATCGTCAGGCTTTACGCATCGCAGACAAAATGTACATCACCCGTGTACATGGTGAGTTTAAAGATGCCGATACTTTCTTCCCGGTCGTAAACTGGGATTTATGGGAAGAAGTGGAACGCCAGGAATTCCCGGCTGATGCAAAACATGCTTATCCGTACACATTCCTGACTTACGTTCGCAAGAAATAAAAGAAAGTACAGATAGTTTCCTGTTCACGAGGGCCTCATAAATGTTTTTGACGCCCTCATGAATGTTTATGAGGACGTCGAAAACAATAACCTTCCTATAGAAATCCTGAACCTTACACCTCCTCATTACACCTTATTAACAAACAGTTTACATCTTTTTACCCTTTCTTTGTATCTATATAGCAAAGAACGTTGTTTAACATGTAAACCCATATAGATATGAAGATAAAAGCGATTATTGTTTCCGCCCTGATACTATGCTGTATTTCAGCGGTTATCATGTATACAAATGCGGCCCAACCTAAAAATGAAAGCAAAATGATTACCGAGGCTATTCAAGGTAAAAATACACCGCAACTCATCAAAGCGCTGATCAGCCGGATGAAAGAACAACTGGATGTAAATGACGATGACTTCCCCGAACTTATCAAGGAAGTGGAAAACTATGCGGCCGAATGTAAAGAACCGGCTTCTACAGCCGTACTCCATTCGATGGTTGCCGAGATGTACAATCAGTATTATACGATGAACCGCTGGAAGATTAATCAGCGAACCGACCTGGTCGGATACGTTCCCGAAGATATCCGCGAATGGACTTCAAACCTTTTCACGAATAAGATAAAGGAAGAATTGACCGCATCCCTGCAACCGCCGAAGCTGTTGCAGGAAACACCGGTATCCGATTTCAAAGCCATACTGGAGACAGGAAAAGACACGCCTGCCCTACGCCCTACATTATATGACTTTCTGGCGTTCCGTGCTCTTGACATCGCTCCTTCCACAGAGATATATGAAGAACTTATTGCCTATCTGAACACGCAACCGGACAAAAAAGCAGCCATGCTTGCCAACCTGGACTATCTGAGATTCAAATATACCACCCGCTATTCCGAACAGGCAAGAAATAATTATACATCCGCACTGGATAGCCTGTTGGCCATCTACGGTAATAAAGATTATTCCGTGGAAATCATTGCCGCTAAGCTGAATAACGGATTTTACGGATATGGAACAGAAGCCAATATGGATTCTCTGAAAGCTGCCGAGTACGAACTTTGCAAAGAAACAATTGCCCGCTTTCCGAACTATGAACGGATCGGCCTGATAAAAAACAGGCTGGCCGATATGCAAAATCCGTTCCTGCAAGTCAACACAGACAATAATGTGTATCCCGGAAAAAAACTGACTCTAAAACTCACATATCAAAATATCCGCCAGATTACCGCCCGCATATACAAGAGTTTGAAAACTCCGCAACAGACACTTAATTATAATGCCCAGGATACTGCAAACAATTTGGGAACCCTGGTCAAAGAAGTTACTTTTTCATTAAAAGTACCGAATACCTATACCGAGCTGGATACGAGCCTCGTCATCCCGATGGACCAGACAGGATTGTATGAGTGTGTTATTACCGCTCCCGGAACGGCGCTGAAAACGAACAATCTATTCGAGGTAAGCCGCCTGGCTGCCGTTTCGCGCAGTATGCAAAATGGAAATACGGAAGTATTAGTGACCGATTATTTAAGTGGCAAACCAATCACTGATGCTTCAGTAACTTATTATTCGGGAAAACGCCGTGAGATGCAACCACAGGGAACCGTAAAAACAGATAAAGACGGCATCGCTGTCTTTCCACATAAACGCGATATGATGGCCTATCAGGTGGCCCGTCCGGGAGATTCACAAACAATGCTGACAGCCGTTTATCCGAACGGACGATGGGAAATCAGCCAGACAAAACGTCCGGAACTGGCCCTGTTTACAGACCGCGGACTTTACCGCCCGGGACAAAACCTGTATTTTAAAGGGATCGCTTATACAAATACCACCGACAAGCCTCATGCCATCGAAGGCGAAACGTTCAAAGTAACTCTCAGGGATGCGAACTGGAAAGAAGTGGCCACCAAAGAGTTCAAGACGAATAAATTCGGTTCTTTCAACGGTGAATTCACTTTGCCTCAGCAAACCCTTGGAGGAATGTTCACGCTGTCTACCGAATATCAGAGTGTGAATTTCCGTGTAGAGGAATACAAACGTCCCACTTTCTTCATTGATTTACTTCCGGTTAAAGGTGAGATTACGTTTGGCGACCTGGTGACAATCCAGGGAAAGGCACAGACTTTTTCCGGTATCTCCCTGCAAAGTGGAGAGATTACTTATCGTATCAACAAACGTCCCTTCTGGTTACGTAGCTACATCAGTAGTTTTTCTAACGAACAAGTAGCAGAAGGGCAAGTTACTGTGAACAGCGACGGGACATTCTCTTTCAGTTTCCGTCCGGAAAAATCTAGTAGCAATCTCCCTGCCTATCAATGTTATCTGGTCACAGCCACATTAACCGACAGCAATGGTGAAACCCAGGAAGCGACTTCCGTATTCTCTGTCGGGACATCTAGTATTGTCCTGAATACCGACCTTTCCGGACAACTCGACAAAGATTCTGTAAAGGCTTCCGTATCGGCACAAACACTGAACGGTGAAAAAATAACAGTGAATGGAACTTATACGATAAACAGATTGGGCGACACCGAAAAACCATCCAAATACGGAATCATTGAATACGAAGTAAAAGAACAGGTGGCAACCGGTAATTTTACATCCGGCAAAACGATTGATAAAAATGTATTCGCCAAACTAGCTTCCGGCCGTTATCAGATCAAGCTGGATGCAAATGATTCACAAGGACGCCCGGTTACTACAAAGCAGGATTTCATCCTATATAGTTTACGCGATAAAAGACCGCCGGTATTCATGCACACCTGGATGTTAGATGAAAAAGTCTGGTGTCTTCCCGGTGAAGAGGCGAAGATATTGTTTGGCACATCCGACAAAGACGCACATATTTTATATGAACTTTACCAGGACAATCAATGTATTTCACGCAAACGCATCGTACTGAGTAATGAGAACCATCTCTTCCGTATCCCATTCATGGAAAGTTACGGAGAAGGAGTCGTGGCACAATTTACCTTTGTAAAAGACGGCAAATTATATACATCACGAACTGATATTAAACGCCAACAACCGAATCTCTCATTGGCAATCAAACCGATTACCTTCCGTGACCATTTGCTACCTGGAAACAAGGAGACATGGAAATTCAGAATCTTAGATGCAGACTCCATGCCTGTTATGGCAGAAATGCTGGCCAGCATGTACGACGCGTCGTTAGATAAAATATTACCGTCCGGTTCCTTCAGATGGAATTTCGACCCGAGAAGATATTTCTACTTGTCTGCCCCCTCTTTCAACAGAGGCATCGGCATGGATGATAAGACAGCTTATAAATCAGAAGAGTCGAAAAATGTCAATGTTCCGGATTATCAATATGACCGTTTGAACTGGCAAGGAATCATGAATTTCAGAAACCGGGGAATGTATGCCGGAGGTATCATGATGAAGTCGGCAGCCCCTATGGCCGCTGCTGAAGCACAGGTAATCGGTTACAGAACGAATGACGCTGCAACCGCTACCGGAAATGTAGAAATGGTTGCAGACGATGAAGTAGAGGAATCAGGCATGGCTGTCTTCTCTCTGGCAGACGGAGCTCCGGCTGAAAAGGGAATGTCAGAGCAGCAAGTTGTCCAGATACGCGAAAACTTCAACGAAACAGCCTTCTTCTATCCGTCATTACTGACGAATGAGGAGGGAGACGTCATGGTACAGTTCACATTACCGGAAAGCAATACGACCTGGAAGTTCCAGGCACTAACCAATACGGAAGACATGAAATACGGCATGCTGACCAAAGAAGTCATCAGCAGCAAACCGTTGATGGTATTACCGAACCTGCCACGCTTCATGCGCCAGGGTGACGAAGTATCCGTCAGCACACAGGTTATCAACAATTCAAAAGCGACTATCAACGGACGTGTCAGCCTTGAATTGTTCGCCCCGGCAACCGACCAACCGGTTATCTGTCTGACAAAATCACAAAAGCCGTTTACCTTGTCTGCCGACAGCATCACCACCGCTTCATGGACTTTCCGCGTACCGGAGACCACCAATCTGATTGGTTGCCGCATCGTTGCTGATTCAGAATCCGGCAGTGACGGTGAACAACATTTGATTCCGGTTCTCTCCAACCAAATACTAGTAACGGAAAGCACACCTTTCTACCTGATGGAGAACGGAGAAAAACAAATCCGGTTGTCAGGAAAGAATGGGACGGACAGCCGCAATCCGTTCAGAATGACATTGGAACTGACAGGCAATCCAATCTGGTACGCCGTACAGGCTTTGCCTACGCTTACCCAACCGACAAATGACAATGTCATTTCCTGGTTCGCCTCTTATTATAGCAATACGCTGGCTAATTATATCGCAACAGCCAATCCGCGCATCCAGAAAGTAATCAGCCAATGGAAGGCACAGGGCGGAACCGCTTCTACCCTTTATTCAAATCTCCAGAAGAATCAGGAGCTGAAGAATATCCTGCTGGAAGAAACTCCCTGGGTGCTGGCTGCTGAGAATGAAACGGAACAAAAGCAGCGTTTATCCCTGTTGTTTGATATGAACCGGGCAGCACAACAACGCGAAGTAGCCATGCAACAAATAGTAAAGCTACAGAACGAAGATGGCGGATGGAGCTGGTTCAAAGGTTTCCCGGCAAGCCGCGAAATAACACTGTCTATCCTGAAAGGAATGTCCCAATTGGTTGAAATGAGCGCCGTACAATACGGACAGCAGGAAAAGGAAATGCAGATGAAAGCGCTCAAATACCTGGACAAACAAATGCAGTCCGATTATGAAAGCCTGCAAAAGAACAACAAGAAATGGCAGAGCAGCGTTCCGAACGCATTGCAACTCGAATTTCTCTATGTCCGCAGCGCTTACCGCGACATTCCGGAACTGGGTGATGCCCGCGAAGCAATCCGTTTCTATACAACGCAGGCAGAAAAGACCTGGAACGAACAATCCCTTTACGGAAAAGGCGAAATCGCCCTGCTGATGTACCGCAACGGCAAAAAAGAAGTTGCCAATACGATATTGGCCTGGTTACGCAAAACAGCCACCACGACCGCCGAAAAGGGAATGTATTGGGCCAACAACCGGAGAGGTAACAGTTATTTCACTTCGCCGATCGACACTCATTGTCTGCTGATGAAAGTGTTCAATACCTTATCGCAAGACAAGAAAGACACTGACCGCATGAAACAATGGCTGTTGAATCAGAAACGTACGCAGAACTGGGAATCTGTTCCTGCAACGCTGAATGCCATCTACGCATTAATTCTGACCGGAAACGACTGGCTGAATGAAAATAATACCTGCACCGTAACATGGGGCGGCAAAACATACAGCACAGCTGAAGGTGAAACAGCAACCGGTTATCTGAAGGTGGTACTGGATGAAAAAGAAATTTCTTCCGGTAGTAATTCCATTTCCATTCGGAAGGAAGGAAATACACCTGCCTGGGGAGCCGTTTACGAACAGTATTTCGAAAACATCGACAAAGTAGAAAAAAAGAAAGGTGTACTCAATGTTGAAAAGAAATTATTCATCGAAAACAACAGCGGCAGCGGCTTACAGATTGTACCGGTAGAAAACGGAAAACTCCGCGTCGGAGACAAAGTAATCGTACGCCTGACTATCCGGACAGACCGCGAAATGGATTACGTATTCCTGAAAGACCTGCGCGCCGGCTGTTTCGAACCTGCCAACCAGCTATCAGAGACACAGTTCAGAGACGGAGTCGCCTATTACCAGTCGCCTACGGATGTTTCCGAAAACTTCTTCTTCAGCCGCTTGCCGGAAGGAACTTTCGTGATCGAATATCCGGTTTACGTGTCTCGCACCGGTGAATATGCCGGAGGAATAAGTACCATCCAATGCCTGTACGCACCTGAATTTGTGTCACATACGGAAGGGAATAATCTCACGGTTAATTGAAAATTAAAAATTGGAAATTGAAAATCAGGGATTGAATATGAAGAGTAGCAGAATGTTCTTATATCCGTCCAAAGGTAATTTTCAATTTTCAATTCTCAATTTTCAATTTTCAATTCAATTGTCTATCTTTGTAGAATAAACAATAGCTAAATAAAAAGTAAAATGAAACAGATTATTTTTATTTTTATGGCAATCCTGCTTGCTACAGGAATGGCCTCAGCTCAGAAAAAAGCTGTTATCGCAGCAGACGAAACCTCTCATGACTTTGGACAGATAAAAGAAGCTGACGGAAAAGTTTCCGCGACATTTGTCGTAAAAAACACAGGGGATGCGCCGTTGGCGATTACCCGCGTCATCGCTTCCTGCGGATGTACCACCCCGGAATGGACAAAAGAACCGATCGCTCCGGGAGCAAGCGGAAACATCAAGATAACATACGATCCGAAAGGACGTCCCGGCCCGTTCTCAAAAACAATTTCAGTTTACAGCAACGGAAAAACCGGAAGTTTTATCCTGACGATACGGGGAGAGGTAATTTGATTTCCAACAAGCAAAACTAAAAACAAAGAATGCTGAATATGAAAAGACTGAGCTTTATCCTTTGCGGCATATTATTCTTTGCTGTGCATATGGCAGCACAGAACGGAGCTCAGATAAGTGCAGACGAACTGACGTACAACTTCGGTACAATCGCTGAAGCTGACGGATTGGCCAGTCATACTTTTGAAATAAAGAATACGGGAGACGGCCCACTCGTCATCACCCGTGTTACAGCGTCTTGCGGTTGTACGCAACCGGAATGGACAAAAGAGCCGGTCGCTCCGGGAAAAACGGGCAATGTAAAAGTAACTTACAACCCCAAAGGTCGTCCCGGCCCTTTTTATAAAACTATTTCCATATTCAGCAATGGTAAGAAAGGCAGTTATACACTGGCAATCAAAGGGAATGTGACACCGAAACCGCTTACACCGGTTCTAATTTACCCATATTCGATAGGCGACCTGAAGATGCAGACCAAGACGGTCCTGTACAGCAGTATCCGCCCCGACGAAACACTGGGTGAAAAGATCAGCGTAAAGAATGAAGGAAAGACGACCC
>OHNO01000334.1_pt1 | contig 27243 bp, 16 predicted proteins | sample 1569521 | NCBI WGS metagenome assembly OHNO01 (sample SAMEA3879604, study PRJEB24766) | human gut metagenome | biome: human-associated habitat; feature: feces | place: USA | collected 1985/1987
GTCCTGCGCCGAAAATGTCCGGGGCTGAAACACGACACCGAAGCTTAGGAATGTGTAAACATTGGTAGAGGAGCATTGCTGGCGGGATGAAGCCATACCGTAAGGAGTGGTAGTACTTTCATCTCCAATAGTCAGTTTGATTTCAGAATATGCATCATACTCCAGCGACTCGGGGTTATAGCTGATGGACAACACAGCCTTGTCAACGCCTTGGGCAAAGCTGACAGAAGCCGGAATTGTGAAAAAACTGCCGCCACCCGTAGCAGTAACAGGCACGGAAATCGCCTCATCAGCCTTGGCGCGCATAAGGGTCACGTCGAACGACGTCTTGTCTTTGCTCAAATCAACAGTCGCACCATTTGTGTTCGGAAAATACACTTGGGCGTTTGCCGGTTTGTCAGCAGGTGAATATTCCACATCGTCACCACAGGCAGTGAAAGCCAATGGAAGTGCCAGCAAAAGCATGGCACTCAATATGTTCTTTATCTTGTTCATATACAAATTCTATTAAAAGTTAACTTGTTGGTTAATTGTTACCCGGTGCATACGTGCCTATCGGAGTAGGACGCGTGGGGATGCTACCTGAAGGATCTGGATTGTTTTTGCCTTGGAGAGCTGTGTTTGAATCCACTTCATCCTTGGGAATCACTAATGCCCAGTTAGGCTTCACATCTACGCAGTTTATCTTGAAGATATCCTGTTTGTAGTTGGTTCCTTGATAGTTCTGGATTACCCCTGGCCTCAGACGCTTGGCTGTTGGGAATGCAATACCTTCACCCCAGAACTCAATACGCATTTGCTTCAATATCTCAAGCTGAACAGCACGCAGGTCAGTCAGCACACAGTTGTAGTCAGGCTGACGGTATCGCTTCATAAAATCGTTCAGCAGTTGCACACCTGCCGCTACATTTTGGCTGGCAGCCACTGCTTCAGCCTCTATAAGGTACATCTCTTCCACACGCATCACGGGGATATCGGCGGCTGCACCAACGGAGTAAGTCTTGTAGTCACCACTGACGCAACGGAACTTCAGCGACATATAGTCGGGTTGTTCATCCAGCCACGCCTTGCCTTGCACCGACTGGTAATTATAGAAACTTCTGTCCGGGTCGAGGAAAGAGTACTTACGGAAGTCATTGTCAGCTATCTCGTCATAGAGCGAACGCGCTATCTGGAGTTTCGACAAGTCTGCATAACCCCAGCCAGCCTCATTGGAGATGTGACCTATGAAGTTGGCAAGGTTACCCATATTAGAGGCCGTGGGATGGAGATACCACATCCACGAAGAAGTAGCAGTATTGAAGCCTGTGGTAGAGTTGTTCCACTGTGCGGCAGTCATAGGCGTTGCCCCCGACGCATCGATAGCCTTACGGGCATACTCGGCTGCCTTGGAATAATTCTTATCCCACATATACACCTTGGCCTTCAAGCCATATACCACAGCTAAGCTAGGGAAGTTCTTAGTAGCAGGCGTATAGTCTGCCAGACCGATTTCAGCCTTATCAAGATCAGAGAGTATGAAGGTCATCATCTCCTCGTGTGTTGCACGCGGATTGTTTTTAGCCATGTCGTTGGTGGTCGCCTCGGTCACGATGGGCACTGTAAGTCCCAACACATTACTGCAATCAGTATAGATGTTTTCCATGGGCTCGAAAAGCACCATCAACGTATAATAGTCCAAAGCACGGAAAGCATGAGCCATACTGCCGTATCCACGCATTTCATCGGAAATGGTGGGATCGGTAACATCAACTACTGCTATCACATCATTGGCAGACTTTACAAACTTATATAAGGAAAAGTAGGGAAGAAACGATTGATAAGAGTTATCACCCATACTATTGTTTGCGCTGTAGCGCCACCACCAGTCATAGCCGTACTCAGTGGCAACAATGTCACCCAGAAGTTCGGACTGAGCCAACATCAGAGAAGGGTAAGCGATGTCAGTTTCGTGAACTTGCTTTCCGTACACCAGATAGCCTTGCACCATCTGCGATGGCAAACCATTGATCGCAGCCTCAAGCGCCGAAGCCGAAGCACCGATTTGCTCAGAAGTTGCGGTAGAGTTTTCAGGGAAAATCTCTTCTATACAGCCGGTCAGTACCGTAGCCGATATCGCCATAGCTGAAAATAGTTTGAATATATTCTTTTTCATATTATTGTTATCTATGTTTTAGGTTTAGAACTCAAATGTCACACCGCCGGAGATGGTACGCATCGGCGAGTAATAAGTGGCGTTAGTGGTCTCGTTGTATGACTGCCGTGGGTCGAAACCTTGGCGTTTAGACCAGTAGAACACGTTCTCGGCCGACATGTATAGGCGTAATGAGCTGATGGCCATTTTCTTTGTCCATCTGGAAGGCAACGTGTAACCCACGTTGATGTTCTGAATGTTCAGGAAACTGGCATTAGTCAGGAAGCGTGTAGACGCTGCTGCCGAATACTGATCATTGAGCTGGAAGCGCGGAATGTTACTGCCTGTGTTCTCCGGAGTCCAGGATTTCAGCAAGTCTTTGTGGTAATTATAACCGGCTGTACCTGAAGGCGAGGACATGAAATAGGCATACGTACCGTCATACTGCTTGCCGCCAATCTGGTATGTGAAGTTGATACCAAAGTCCACACCATATACTTTCAGCTTGGTGCCGAAACCACCATATACCTTAGGAATAGAGCTCTCTTCAGTAACATAATAGTCAGCATCCGCATAAGTCTTGGTTGTTTCGCGTCCAACAACGTTTCCCTCTTCATCTTTAGTGTTACGATACCACAGGGATTCACCTTTCTCGTCCACTCCGGCATATTCCTTCATGCGCCATGTAAACATTGACAGATCCTCGGCAATGAAATAATTACCGCTGGAATAACCTTTATATCCTTTTCCGCTGGCAGTGTACTCGGTAGTAATCTGCTTGTCCGGGTCGAGCATTGTAAGGCGATTCTTCAGTGTAGAGATATTGAGGTTAACGTCCCATGTGAAGTTACGAGTGTTGAGGATGTTCACGTTGAAGTCCATTTCCACACCGCTGTTCACCATGTTACCCACGTTATCAAAGTAGGAAGAGTATCCCAAGGAAGGAGCCACAGAGAATGAGAACAGCATGTCCGAAGTCTTACGTCTATAGTATTCAATGCTACCGGTCACGCGGTTCCATAACTGGAATTCTGCACCTATATTGAAATTAGTATTGGTTTCCCAAGTAATATCCTTAGTACCTTTACTGTAAAATGCAGTACCGACCTTGTTGTCGGAATTGATAATATCAAATACATCGGTATAACGGAAGTCTCCAATATTATCATTACCCTGCGAACCAATAGAAGCCTTTATTTTCAGTTCCTGCACCCATGGAGCGTAAAACCAACTTTCCTTGTTGATGAGCCATGCACCACCTACAGACCAGAATGTACCCCAACGGTAGTCCGGGTGGAAGCGTGAGGAAGCATCGCGGCGCAAAGAGGCAGAACCGAAAATGCGCTCTTCAAAGTTGTACTGCAAGCGGCCGAAGTAACCTTCATTGTTGCGGCGTCTCTTGTAAGAAGAAGCCGCCTGTCCGTCGATTACGGCACCGTCCAGTTCATGGTTATCCTGAGAAAACATTTTAGACTTACTGGCGCCCAGATAGGATAGGCGATAATCGTAATATTCATGTCCTAACAGGATGTCGAAGTTGTTGTCACCAAACGAAGTGGCATAAGAAACAAGCTGTTGCAGGTTATAATCATAATCACGCTGGTGGGACTTGCTCACTGTACCTCCTGTAGAATCAAACTGTCCGTAATAGGGGTTGTACACATAAGTGAAACGTGTCTCATCCAAATTAAAAGTACCATTCAGTGTCACCTTCAGCCCCGGCAGCGGAGTGATATCTACAAAAGCGTTACCACTAAGGGCATTTCCTTCCGCATTTCTGGTGTTAAGCTTATTATCCTGAATAGGGTTGGCGTCAGCAATAAAGGGACGTTGCATACCGGCATTGATGCCGCTACCGTAGTCCATCATTTCAAGACCGTTGCCGTCAAGCATGATACTGCCATCAGCATTGCGCACATAAGCAGGATAAATAGGAGCCATCTGAGTTGTGAATGCCCAGACGTTGGCAGTAGAAGAACTTGATCCATTGTTACCCAATGAATTACTGTCAAAACGTGCGTACGACATATTCGCCCCCACCTTCATCCATTTCTTGGCTTGATAATCGGCTTTCAAACGACCCGTCAAACGCTTCAAGTCAGAGCCTTCAGTGATACCTTCATTTCCTAAATAGCCTAAAGAAACATAGAAAGAAGATTTCTCGTTAGCAGCACTTATCGAGAAGTTATACTCCTGACGCAAACCGGTACGTGAACCCACCTTATCCCAATCATCGGGAGTGAGCAGATAGTCACGTCCTTTGTAGTTTACTATCCTACCCAATGTAGCATAGGGATTAAGCTTGCCGTTTTGGCCAATCAAATATTGCCCTTCGGGAACAGTAAAGACATTATAACCCAAACCACCGTTAGAACCAAACAAGTTATTGTTTGCTTCAATCCATGCAGCTTGATCGCTCATGTTCATTTGATTCATATAATAGTTCTTCATTGCGCCATAATGCATTTCGTAGTACATCGCAGGGTCAGTAATCACCTCATACTTCTTTAATGCGCGAGTGTTGGCCCCCCACTTGGCATCGAAAGTAACTTTGGCTTCACCACTCATATTGGCTCTTTTAGTGGTGATGATAATCACACCGTTGGCACCGCGCGCACCGTAAAGTGCATTCGAGGCAGCATCCTTCAATACGGTCATTGACTCAACGTCATTAGGATTGATATTGCTAAGGTCGCCGCTGTAAGGAGCACCGTCAACAATGATCAAAGGGTCGTTTCCGGCATTCAACGAGCTGAAACCGCGAATTTTGATAGATGCAGACGCACCCGGAGCACCATTATTAGAGGTCAGCGTCACACCAGGCACAGCACCTGCCAAAGCATCAGTGACACTCGTCACCTGTGACTGCTCAAGCTTTTCAGCACTAACGACCGTTGCCGAACCAGTAAAGGCCGACTTCTTCGCCGTACCGAAAGCTACCACCATTACCTCTTCCAGCATCTCAGTATCGGGCTTCATTATGATCTTTACATTCGGTTTAATGCCCACTTCTTGTGTCTGCATACCAATGTACGAAACCCGCAAAGTCTTCGCAGAACTAAGTAAGTCGTATTTAATTAATAATCAATAGTAAATAAATATTTGAAGAACTTATTATTGAGCAATTATGATTTGTTAAATAGCTAATTTACAAGTAGATAAAAATATATGCTCATATCTGTATCTACCACAAATATCCTTTATTTATAGATTAAACATCTATTTATCAATATATTGATTGGTAATAGTGGTTATAAGTGAATTATAAATTCAATACCATGGGTTCTAAAAATCATTTATGTGTATGGAATGATTGAAGATTATATTGAAGATAGGCAGTAAATTACATACATAAGATCAGCGTACTATATAGTCTCATTTTTTTAACATAGCACATACTATATTAAGTCTAATATGAATAAATTAATTCCCACAACAATAAAAACAAGATAAGGCAGTTTGTCGAATGGCTCAGAAAGAATTTCAGGTAGAATACTTTGTTGAATAAAAATCAGGAACGCAGTTTGATGCTCACAAGAAGTTAGGAGCTTGCAAACAAGAAGTTAACTTTTTGTCAACAGACTCTTAACTCCTTGTCGACAAGAAATAGACATTTTGTAATCCTCTGATAATTAGCAATGTTACAAAAGGTAATCATCTATTTCTTTGTAAATAAAATAATAGTACTCAATTATCCTTCAAACAGCATTAAAGTATTTGTAAATAACAGATTGGTCGTCGTATAGTAATATAACTATTGAATGGACATTCTTAGTCCAATTCATATCCGAACCCTATCCGAACCGTAGTTGCTCCGTATCTTCTCCAGTCAGAAGTACTTCTACACGGAGGAAGTACGGACTTGGTACGGAGCAAGTACATCTTGGATATGGAATAGATATATTATGGAAGCATTGCATGTCATGCTTCTTTGGTTTTTATATATTACTATTTAATCATGAAAGAGAAGTTATCCAAGAGATTGAAAAAGAAGAAAAATAGAACAGAATATCAAAGAGAGCTGAGACATAAAACCTCTCCAAAAAGGTGTAACTCATTTATCCAATATACCTAAAGTTTCATGGCAAACGATTACACCTTAATTTAGCAGGACTTATTTCCCTTTTTTACGGTGAGCCAATGAGTGGTTTTTTTCCAAATCACTTATTATCGTCATATCCATAACATTAGTGTATATTTGCGTGGTTTTCACACTCTTATGTCCTAAAAGCTTCTGCACGGTTGTAATATTAACACCATTATAAATCAATAACGTTGCATTGGTATGTCGCGCTGTATGGAATGACACTTTTTTAGATAACCCGGCTAATCGGGCAATGATTATCAACTCTTTATTCACATTCGAATTATCTCTCAAATGGAAGAAATCTTGTAGATCTGCCTGATATTTATTCAAAATCCGGATCCCCTTCCCGTTAAACAGTAAGTATAATGGAAGCCGAACTTCCGTACCGGTTTTGATAGACTTATAGATTAACCAAGTCTCTTGATGCATCTCTATAATGTTTTCTGACTTCATATTAACAAAATCGGAATATCTCATACCTGCATAGCAACAGAACAAAAACGCATCCAATGTTTTCTGGTATTTCATATATCTTCCGGTCAATTGCAAGGTTTCCATTTTTTCTAATTCTTCCGGAGACAAATGCGTATGCCCATTTTCTACAGTCTTTATCTTGTATTTTCTGAAGGCATATTTTTGTATATCCATATACTCCTTATTGATGGCTACGTTGATATGCCGCTTTAAATGCTTCATATGTTTAGCTATAGTATTAGTATGATATCCCTTCGATTGCAGAAAGTATTCAAATGAAGATACAAACTCAAAAGTTAAATCAGAGAATGTCACATTCTTTTTAAAATCTTGCAATAGCGCAAGCGTAGAGAGATGATTGCGTTTGGTACTTTCTTTTAGGTTCGAAGTCATGACCTCGTGCTTAAAGAAAGGTATAAACGAGGATTTATCTTCCTGTTCTTGTTGTTCAGAAAGCACCTCCTTCAATATCTCTAAAGTGATAGGTTTACCCTGTTGCCAGAGCTCAAGTTCGCGCTTTTCTATCATTGCCATGAACTCATAAATCAATCGATTTAAGGCATCTGCATTAGGATGGTTCTTTACCAGCAGTTTTTTCGCATCCCATTGGTCTGGTCTCAGATAGACTTTAGTCGAGAAATACTTTTTCTTCCTGTTCAAGTAAGCCTCAACCTGTACTAAAGCTACGCCTCGTTTATTAAGGTTCTTTTTCCGGTTGTACACTAAACTGTAAATAATCTTGTTCATCTTTAGTTGTTTTAGTTAATACTATGAACAAATAAGACGAAATAATGTGCTATACAAGAAATAAAGAAGACTTAATATCTGTAAAAGTACGCTTTACAAAGTGTTTTTTGTTTTGTATTTCCTTTATAAAAAAGGTAAATCTACGTAAAATGACTTTCAAATTAATTCTTCCAATGCATGTTTTTAACACTTTTAGTTTAAAAGGTGAGGTGTTTATTAAGGAATGATAGTCTGAGAGGCGCTTCAGAGTGATAGCAATCAGAATGTCATTTAGGTTTTTTAAGTGCAAAAAAGCTGCTGTTAAGCATAAAAACAAGCGTTTGGTTAACAAATTGATAGATTTACAAGGTTTTTTCAACAAAATAATTGTTCGTTTCAGTTTTATTAATATATTTGCATTTTGTTAGAGTAAAGAAACAATTAATGTAAAGTTAAACTTTAAGAGAGAATTTATGAAAAGAAAATTAATGCTGTTATTGGCCTGTCTTTTTGTTGGAATAGGCCTAGTAACTGCCCAAACTCAGACAATCACGGGTGTTGTGATTTCTGAAGAAGATGGGCAGCCAGTTATTGGAGCCTCTGTATTGGTAAAAGGTACTCAACTTGGTACTATTACCGGTGTAGATGGTGATTTTACTTTATCGAACGTACCAAGTTCTGCGAAAACGCTTCAGATTACGTATATTGGTATGCAGGCACAGGACGTTGCAATAAAACCGAATGTAAAGGTTATTATGAAGTCGGATACTGAAATGCTGGATGAAGTAATGGTCATAGCCTATGGTACCACAAAGAAAGAGTCTTTTACTGGTTCTGCGGAAGTTATCAAGTCTGAGAAGTTAAAAGAAAGACCAGTTGCAAACGTTACGAAAGCATTGGACGGTATGGTTGCCGGTGTGCAAACTACTTCAGGTTCAGGGCAGCCGGGATCAGGCTCTTCTGTAGTAGTCCGTGGTTATGGCTCTATCAATTCATCACAATCACCGTTGTATGTAGTGGATGGTGTTCCCTATGATGGTAACATTTCAGCAATCAATCCTAATGACATTGAAACGATGACAGTTCTTAAAGACGCTTCTGCTGGTGCACTTTATGGTTCTCGTGGTGCGAATGGTGTGATCATGATTACTACCAAAAAAGGTAATTCCGGTAAGGTAAAAGTGAACCTGAAAGCAAATTGGGGTGTTTCCTCACGCGCTATTCCACGTTATGAAACGATGGACGAAGCCGGTTATTTAGAAACAATCTTCCAGTCATATAAGAATAATCAGATTATCAATGGTGGAGTTTCTCCGGAGTTGGCGGGTGTTGCCGCATTAGAGGCTATGAAAAGCGGATCCACTGCTATGCTGGGCCAGAATGAACAGTATAACCCTTTTAATTATAGTATTACAGAACTGATCGATCCTGTGACAGGAAAGGTACGTAGTGATGCCAAATTGAGATATAGTGAGGACTGGATGGATGAAGCTTTAAAAAGCAATCCTTTACGTCAAGAATATGTTGCCTCGTTCAGTGGTGGAAGCGACAAAACCAAATATATGTTTTCTTTAGGTTATCTTGATGAAGAAGGTCTGTTAAAGACAACAAAATTCAATCGGTATAATGGACGTTTGAATATAGATTCTGAAGTTACGAACTGGTTAAAAGCCGGAATGAGCGCCAACTACTCTCGTAATGAGAGCAATACAGCCGTTGAAAATTCATCCGGCTCATCCAATGTTTGGTACAGTGCACAATTAATGGCTCCTATTTTTCCTGTCTTTGAGAAAGATGCCAATGGTGCTACGGTTTATGACAATTTGGGAAATGCCGTTTTTGACTATGGTAAAAACAGACCGGCCGGTGCTAGTTCAGAGTGGAACACAATTGCTACCTTATATGATGATATGTATTCTACCCAAAGCGATAACCTGAGCGGACGTGTATATGCGGAACTAGGTGATTTGAAAAATACATTCCTGCAAGGATTGAAATTCTCTGTTAATTATGGCTTTGACTTAATCAATTCAGCCGGAGCAACTTATTATAATCCATACAACGGCAACTCTGTAGCCGTAAAAGGTACTATACAAAAAGCTACTGCACGTACATTCAGCTATACTTTCAATCAATTGTTGACATACGATAGAAAGTTCGGTGATCATCATTTTGAAGCTTTGGTTGGACATGAGTTTTATAAATACAGATATGATTATTTGTCAGCAACCAAGACAGGATTCCCATTTGGTGGACTTTATGAACTGGATGCAGCTACAACGATTACAGGAGCATCTTCTTATCAGAACAATTATGCAGTTCAGTCTGTGTTATCACGTTTGAATTATGACTTTGCCGATAAGTATTACCTTTCTGCCAGTTTTCGTACCGATGGTTCTTCTCGTTTCTATAAGGATAACCGTTGGGGTAAGTTCTGGTCGGTCGGTGGTAACTGGCGTATCTCCCACGAATCTTTCATGAGTGACATTACTTGGATTAATAATCTGTCATTAAAGGCCAGCTACGGTATACAGGGTAATGATGCCATATTGAATGGTACCAAACAGAATTTTTATGCTTGGCAGTCATTTTATGATTTGGGTTATGCAAACTCGTCGATGAGCGGCGCAGCCGTAACATCCTTGGAAAATAAAGAATTGAAATGGGAAAAAAATGCTAATCTGAATATTGGTATTGAAGCAAAATTGTTTGATCGTGTTTCTGCTACTATCGAATGGTATCAACGTAAGACTACAGATATGTTAATGTCATTCCCAATGGCAACTTCACTCGGTTTTGATGGCTACAACAAGAACGTTGGTAGCATGCGTAATACAGGTATTGACCTCACATTGGGGATTGATATCTTTAAAGATACTCCGTTTACCTGGAACTTAACGCTCCTTGGCTCTACGATTAAGAATAAAGTTTTGCAGCTGGCGGATAAACCGGAAATCATTTCCGGATCTTATATCATTCGCGAAGGTGAGACTTTATATTCATTCTATACTGCAACTGCCGCTGGTGTTGACCCCGCAACTGGAGAACAACTGTATTGGGCATGGGATACCGATGAAAACGGAGTTAAGGGCAAGAAGTATATAACTAACGATATGGCCAAGGCTACTGCATGTAAAGAAATTCAGGGTAGCCGTATTCCCGATTTATATGGTTCCATTAATAATACATTCAAATATAAAGGATTTGATTTGAGTATCCTTTGTACATATTCTATTGGTGGTAAAGTGCTGGATGGTATTTATAATACCTTATTATATGGCAATTATGTAGGGCAGGCAAAGAGTAAAATGCTGGAACGCGCATGGAGAAATCCGGGAGATATCACAGACATCCCACGTATTGAAATCGGAAAGAGTTACATTGTTACTGATAACAGTTTGATTGACGCTTCCTATTTTGCTATTAAAAATATTGCTTTAGGATATTCTCTGCCTTCAAAGTGGATGAAATCTATCGGATTCGATTCTGCACGCCTGACTGCAACGGCAGACAATGTTGTGCTGTTCAATCACCTGAAAGGTATGGACCCTCAATATAACTTCACTGGGGGAACGGATTTTGGTTACGTACCTGTCAGAACAATTTCATTCGGAATTGATATCACTTTCTAAACCTGATTAAATAATATAAAAGATGAAAAAAGTATTATATATATTTTCTTTAATCGGCCTTCTTGCATTCAGCTCATGTGCCGATGAATTGAATACGGAACCGACTGACAAGGTATCAGGTTCTACGATATTTGCAGATGCAAGTAGCGCAGAAACTGCTATAAATGGTGTATACCGTATGTTATATGTAGCAGGGTGGAGTTCAAACTGGGGCTTAGAAAACTGCGGACAGACAGCTATTCAATTGCTTGGAGATCTGATGGCTGAGGATCATTTAATGAAAGAGCAGGGGCAAGGCTGGTTTTATGAAGATTATCGTTTGAATGTTCATGGAGACTACTCAAACAAAGCTGGACGTCCTTATTCTATTTGGAACTTCTATTATACTATCGTTAGTAATGTAAATTATATCATTGCTTCAGAAAACACAATGGGAGGGGATCCGGAACTTAAGAACAGCGTTGTAGGACAGGCCTATGCCATGCGTGCGTTTGCTTATTACTATCTGATACAATTATACCAACAAACGTATAAAGGACATGAGGATGCACCCGGTGTACCTTTGTATGCAGGGGCAACGGTTGCCGGTTCGGAGGGAAGCCCTCGTGGAACCGTTCAGGGAGTTTATACTCAAATCAATTCTGATATAGAGAAAGCTATTGATCTGTTAGGAAGTATCAGCAATAAAGTGCAAACGCATGTATCTCATATAGATTACTATGTAGCTAATGGCATTAAAGCCCGTATCTGCCTCACTCAACATGACTATGCAGGTGCTGCGATGGCAGCTGCTGAAGCCTTAAAGAAACCTTCATTGAAAATTGCTACTATAGCCGAATTGGGCGGGAATAATAGTGTAAAAACAGCTGATGTTTTGTGGGGAATGGAAATTATAGCCGATCAGTCCAGTGGTTTTGCAAGCTTCTTCTCGCATATGGATGCTGATGCGCCGGGTATGTATGCTTCTAAAGCACGCCAATGCATAAGCACAGGGTTGTATAAACTGATTTCTGATACAGATGAGCGTAAAACAGCGTGGTTCCGTGGGGCCATTCCTTCTGATGAAGAAAAAACAGCTTCATCTTATACGAGTTATTGCCAAATTAAGTTTAAAATGGCAGATTACACAACCCGTACAGGTGATTATTTACTTATGAGAGCAGAAGAGATGATATTAATTAAGGCTGAAGCCGAATGTCATCAGAAAGAATATGGTGCTGCCCGTACCACAATAAAAACTTTAGGAAACGCGAGAGATAGTAAGTTTGAGGAACGTTTAGCTGCCCGTACAGATGCAAATACTTATAATTCTGACACTAATGCTCCTTTGGAAACATTAATGGATGAGATTTTATTCCAACGTCGTGTGGAACTTTGGGGTGAAGTGGGACGTATCTTTGATATGCAGCGTTTAGGTTTGGGGTATAATCGTAATTATGAAGGCTCTAATCATACAGAGAAGGTAACGACAAAGAACACTAATGCCGCTTCTCCATTATTTATCCTTCCTCTGCCGCAGTCTGAAATAGATGGTAATGAGAATATTACCTCTGCGGATCAGAATCCTATAGTTCAATAATTTATAAACCTATATAATGAAGGAAAATATGAAACTATATACAATAAAGAAATATGCTGCTATATTGCTCTGTTTGGCAGCTTTTACCTCCTGCGATACAGATGCAGAAGGTACGAAATATGGTGTAAACGGAGTTGAGGCAGCTTTTGCATCTACTCAAATGAATGTGGAAGTAGGTGCTGAAGACAACGGCGTCATCCGGGTTCCCGTATATCGTGGAAATACAGATGCAGAGGCTTCAGTCGGCATTAGCATGGATGAAGCTACAGTAGAAGAAGGTGTATTCACCTTGAAAAGTTCCAATATAGCCTTTGCAAAAGGCGAAGCAGTGGGGTACGCAGAATTAGTTTTCGGGTCTATAAATGACTTAAGTGCTACTGGTAAATATAAAATTACGCTGGCCATAGATGACAAGGATGCATTGTCACCTTCCAAATCCGGAGAGATAACAGTGACCGCTCAGAGAAAGTTAACATGGGAGGATTACGGAACCGGAATATATACTTCAGAGCTTTTCGGTCATGGGAACAGCCTATATTGAAAGCTAAAGAAGGTAATATATACAAGTTACCGGATTGTATCACAGAAGGATATCCTTTTGTTTTTACATTGAGTGATGACGGACAGTCTTTGGTTAATTGGGATAAACAAGCTACTGGATATAAAGATGCTACTTATGGAATGGTGTATTTCAGTCCTACAGGTATGCAACGCCAGGGTAATGTACTGCTATTTGCGATGCGTGGCTTGGTAGATGCTGGTACTTTGTTTAGTGGTTTCACAGAAACATTGGAATTACCTGAATAATTGTTTCCTACTACTACTGTTATTGGGGAAATAAGTTTGTAACAGAGTGTATCTGATACAAAAGATATGAATAAGGCTACCTCATTTTTATCTTGAGGTAGCTTTTTTTACAAATTATACTATTTAGTTTTCGCTTTTCTGTTTTTCTTGTCTCTTATTCTTTTAAATATTTTTCATCAAAAAGCGATTGACGGCTTTTTACTGAAAAATATATACTTTTAATCGTATTTGCCTCTATGCGTGAACCGTTGATCAGAATTAACTTTCAATTATTTATTATTTTGTACATTCGTGCAGTGAATTAAACGCACAGTAATTGTTTGATAGTTCATTTATACCTTAATAAAAGCGGTATATTGCTGAATTTCAATATAATATTTTCTAAATATGGGATAATACTGGTAGAATTTAATAAATTCATGTATGTATAAAATGCTTATATACAAATAATTATAAAATTGGAAATACATAATATTTAGTCCTTTAAGATATACTAATTAATTGATTATTAATAAAATAAACACCGCATTAGTTCTGCGAAAACGCTTCAGATTTCGTTTATTGGTATGCAGACACAGGAGGTTGCAGTCAAACCTAATTTGAAGGTTGTAATGAGAGGCAATGCCGAAGCTTTGGACGAAGTTGTGGTAATTGCCTACGGTACCGCTAAAAAAGAATCATTAACAGGTTCTATTTCGGTAGTTGACAATAAAAAGATCGAGAAACGTATTACAACCAGTGTGACTGGCGCACTTGAAGGTGCCGCACCGGGCGTACAAGTAAATAATACCTATGGCGAACCGGGACAAGCTCCCGAGATTCGCATCCGTGGTTTCGGTACATTGGTGTCAGGCGCTTCAAGTCCTCTGTATGTGGTAGATGGAGTTCCTTTTGATGGAAACATGGCCGAACTAAACTCTAACGATATTGAGAGCATGTCCATCTTGAAAGATGCCGCCTCAGCTGCATTATATGGTAATCGCGCGGCTAATGGTGTAGTCCTCATTACGACCAAAAGTGGACGTAATACCAACAAACCAAGCATTACACTACAGGTAAATCAGGGTATATACAACAGAGGTATTTCCGAGTATGAACGTCTGGATGCAGACCGTTGGATGGAAGCAAGCTGGATGGCCAAGAAAAACTCCATGATGAGCAATACCGGGATGTCAGAAGACGAGGCGGCCGCCTATGCCACGAGCCACCTGATCAGTGAGTCCATCGGTCGAAACATTTATAATGCTGCTGACGACAAACTGTTCGACAATAACGGAAAACTGATAGCTACTCGTCTGACTGGTTATGACGACCTTGACTGGCAGGATGCCATTGAACGTAACGGACATCGCCAAGAATATAACTTGTCGGCTGCCGCATCCGGACAAAAATATAATGTATATTCGTCGGTAGGCTATTTGAATGAAAAAGGATATGTGAAGGCTACCGGTTATGAACGTTTCTCAGGCCGTATCAATACTACTTATACTCCCAACAAATGGTTTAAGGGAGGTGTGAATCTTACAGGATCCTGGACTAAACGCAACTATAATAGTAATGCCAGCGGTAATGCGTATGCCAATCCATTTTACATAGCCCGCTATATGGCACCGGTATATCCTGTTTATTTACACAATGCTGATGGCACATATCAATTGGACGCTGCAGGAGACAAAATATATGATACTACTTCTCCTTATCTGAGCAACCGCCACATAGCATATGAAATGTTGTTCAACAAGCAGGAAAGCGTACGTAACGTATTAGGCGGACAAGCTTTTGCCACAATCTCATTACCTTATGGAGTGTCATTGACTGTAAAAGGTGACCTGAACAATAGTACTTCCAATAATAAGAAGTACGACAATCCGGAAATAGGTGACGGTGCTACCAACGGTGGTCGTTTGACCAGCTATGCTTACCAGTACAGAACCACGACCTTGCAAGAAATCGTAAATTGGAGCTACCAGTTCAATAACGTACATAATGTTGAGGTCATGGCAGCTCACGAAAGCTACAGTTGGGAACGTAAATATACAGCAGGAATGAATACCGGCATGGCAGTAGATGGAAATCTTACTATGGGTAATTTTCTCAATAACTCTTATTTCACAGGAAGTGATGATGAAGACAAAACGGAATCTTATCTGGCACGTCTGAAATACAACTATGATGATCGCTATTTCTTGGAAGGTTCGTTCCGTCGTGACGGTTCTTCACGTTTCCACAAAGATAATCGTTGGGGTAACTTCTACTCCGTAGGTGCAAGTTGGAACATGAAACAGGAGTCTTTTTTGCAAGATGTTGACTGGTTAGATGCATTAAAACTGCGTGCTTCCTACGGTGAAGTGGGTAATAATATGGGCGTCAGCCTTTATGGACACATGGCTCTTTATACTATCGACAAGAACGGTGGTGAAGCTGCGTTGGTAAAACAGTCACTTTCTGCACCAGATATTAAATGGGAAACGACCCAGACCGTAGACATCGCTGTAGAAGGGCGTCTGTTTAACCGCCTGAACTTCCAAATAGGCTACTTCGACAAGCGCTCTAAAGATTTACTATTTGAGGTTCGTCTGCCGCTTTCGGCTGGCTCCTATCCTTGGGTTGCTGATACCGCCCCGATGAACCTGACACAATACAAGAATATCGGTACCGTTTCCAACCGTGGTTGGGAAATCTCTTTGAATGCTGACATTATCAATAATAACGACTGGAAATGGAACCTTGGTGTGGACGCTACTTTCTTGAAGAACAAAATTGTGAAACTGCCTGACGGAAAAGATATTCTGCACGGTATGCAGAACTATTCTGAAGGGCATTCCATCTACGAATGGTACACTTACCACTTCGAAGGCGTGGACCAGATGACTGGTACTTCTCTCTATACACTGGATCCGGATAAGAAGGCTACTGCCGAAGAAGCTGGTGCATTGACTACCATCAATGGTACAGATTATGCCACTGCCACTTCATACGCCAAACGTGATTGGGCAGGTAGCGCACTTCCCACAGTCTATGGATCCGTCAATTCGGCACTTTCTTGGAGGAATTGGGATTTGAATATGTTATTCACCTATTCTTTGGGTGGCAAGACGTATGATGGCAGTTATGCTAGCTTGATGGGAGTATCCGAATCAGGTGCTTCTGGTAACGCTTACCATAAAGATATCCTAAACTCCTGGAAAGAAGTTCCCGCCGGTATGACGGAAACTTCTGCCAACCGCATCAATCCGAATGGAACTCCGCGTGCCGATTTTCATAAGTCATCCGACTTGAATGCCGCCAGCGACCGTTGGCTAACCAGCTCTTCTTATTTGGTATTTAAGAATTTGAACCTGTCTTACAGTTTACCTAAGAGTTGGCTGAAGAACATGGGATTGGAAGGGTTATCGTTGACTGCCGGTGTAGAAAACCTTTTTACACTAACCTCACGCAAAGGACTAAATCCGCAATATTCGTTTAATGGAGGTTCGGATGATACGTATGTGACAGCCCGTGTATATAATTTCGGTTTGACTGTAAAATTCTAAAGATATAACCATATAATTCGTATTAGAAATGAAAAAAATACTCAATAAATTGTTTACAGGTAGCCTATTGGCATGTATGGTGTTAGTGTCCTCCTGTGCCGGTGACTATTTGGATACCGCTCCTACCGATTCAACGGGAGCATCCGATGCCGTAGGGACCACGGCAAATGCAATGAAAGCATTGAACGGTATAGCCAAAATTATGACTACACAGCAGTATTATTTTGGTCAGGGATTTGCAGGCGAAAACAACATCATGGCTCATTATGAAAACTACCCGAGCGAGAATTACTTATATAATATGTATGCTTCCGGATGGTCACCTATTCATAATCAAGAATTCCATACACGCACTAACTCTATTTATGACGCATACGCATGGTACTACTATTATACTATCATTGGTAATGCGAACACTATTCTTGCCAATATTGATAATGCCGAAGGACTTCAAACTGAAAAAGATTTTGTCAAGGCTTCAGCACTGACTTTCCGCGCATACGCTTTCGAAAAGTTAGTGCACTATTACTGTTGGCGATGGCAGGATTCCAATAACGGTGCTTCACAAGGACTCGTGCTCCGTATTGATGAATCTACTGGCGGACAAGACTATGCTACTCTGGCTGAGACGTATGCTCAAATCTACAAAGACTTGGATGAAGCAATTGCCTTGTATAACCAAAGTGGTATGGACCGTGATGCCGCACAAGTATGGATGCCGAATGTAAATGTTGCTCATGCAGTCTATGCTCGTGCTGCTATAACTAAACAAGATTACACCAAAGCTCTGTCCGAAGCCAAACTTGCTCGCCAAAACTATCCGCTTATGAGTAACGCTGAATATCAATCCGGTTTCTGCAATCCGACGACTGAATGGATTTTCGGTTGTTTCGGCGGTTCGCAAGAAAATAATTGGTATTGGAGTTATGGTACTCAGTTTGCTTGTAACGGATATTATGCGAGTGCAAACAATACTGGTGCTGGTGCCATTGGGCGTGAGCTTATCAACCGCATCCCGGACAATGATGCCCGCAAAGCGCTGTTCTTGACGGAAGACAAATTCCCCGGTTATGATTTTAATGATGGCTCAGCCATGGATTTGACTTACGGTATTCTTGGACTGGGTAAAGGCGAAGAAGCAGACTTGCTTTGGGAAGACGCCGCAGAGTATTGCCAGAGAATGGCGGTAAGTGGACTTGCCGCACCTTATCAATCTGGCTATATGTATTTGGGTGGACAGTTGAAATTCTATGTATTTGATACTCCGGGGGTAAGCTATCTGCCTTTCATTCGTTCATCAGAAATGGTATTGATTGAAGCGGAAGCTAACTACTTCTTGAACAATGAACCGGATGCACAAGCCGCTCTGATAGAGTTGAATGCTACCTCTGGACGTAATCCTGAATATACTTGTACTAAAACCGGTGAAGCCCTCTGGAACGAAATCATGGATTATCGTGAACTTGAACTTTGGGGTGAAGGCTTTGCCTGGAGCGATTACAAAAGATGGAATCGTTCTGTAGTGCGTAAAGGATTCGCTGATGGAGGTAATGCACATATTTCCATTGCGAAAACGATCCCAGCTGATGGTGCAAATAAATGGACCTGGGATGTGCCCTTGAATGAAACCGATTACAACGATGAATTGAATCTTGCGGGAAAATAATTTCATCGGAACACATTGGCGGAATTAATTCATTTTTGCATTCTAATGAATTAATACTTTTAGTTCAATAGTTGACAGGGTGAATTCTTAATTGATGTTAGTGTCTTTTCCTGATTTAGCTAGATGCCAAGGGGGGATTTCTTTTCAGATATAAACTATAATTCCGTCAACAGGTTCTACTGGACTTATAAATAAAGTGTTTTGTTTTTAGTGGAGGGAATGTCATTGGATATTCCCTCCATTGCTGTTTTATTATGAAATTGGTTAGTTGAAAAGCATCATTCCTGTTAAAACGGACATTAAATGCCTTAATAATTGATTCTGCAATCAATACGCCACTTGGATTTAATTATACAGCTCAAGACGAGGTAAGTATTATAACTTTTCCATAAGACTCTAATAAAAAGTGATGTATAAAAAAAACTGTAAATTGCCTCCATCCTATTAGTAATTAGTCTTAGATATGTTCTAAATCATCTTGAAGTAAATACAATTTTACTATTGTTTATAATTTTTCTTCTGACCTTTAGATAATAAGAAATAATGTATGTACAGGACTTTTTGAAGTGGATAATAATAATGAAGAGATAAGGTTTATCAATAAATATCCAGATCAGAATGGAAGACTACCGGTTAATAATGCACGCGTTACTTCGCTTATCAGATATCTACTTAATAGCAGCTGAAGCTGCACTGAAAAAATCAACTTCCAACTAGAATAAAGCTGATTTCTATTTGAATAAAATTCGGAAACGTGCAGTTTCTGAGTTAACTTTGAAAAAAAGAAGAAAGGAACTGCCATGGAAAGTCATCGCTTCTACGATGCTATGCGATTGGGATTAATCTTAAACCGTGAAGAAGCACCAGGTGAAGGTACTGATCATTATTTAAATTCAACGGATTTAATATCTCCAAATTGGAATGATTACAGAATAATATTAGCTATTCCACAAGCAGAAGTTGATGTTAACCCTAATATTCAAGGACAACAGAGTCTGGGATACGAATTAAGTCTTCTTAAAATAAAGTTGTTTTAGATGAAATGTACCCTAAAAGTTTTATATAGGACTTTTAGGATGTTTTTTTATATTCATCTTCTCTAATTAAACCTGTAATTCATTATTATATAAGAGGATAAATATTGATTTAATATAGGCTAATTGCAAGTTAAAGTAAATGTTCTATTTATCGTTTTTACCGATACAGTTGTTTGTTGTTTGTGAGAATGAGATTGCTCGTCTTAAGCTCAACTGTGCATAATACCCTTTTGTTGAAAAATCAAGACTACATGATAAATTATTGATATGCATGTAATTTACCAATCTGGTTTAGGTAGAAAATTTAAGTATTTCATACATTTTAATCTCTACTTGAACCCATAGTATTGGTTTTATCACTCATTTGTATTCACAGTCAAATAGTAACTAACTAATAACAAAGTAATTGAAAATCAAATAGAGGAACTTTTAGGTAGATACAAATATATGCTCATGTTTTATACATATCTAGTTACTAGATATTTAATAAATCATAATTGTCTTGGCTTGAGTTCTATAAACATATATTTGTTATTGATTATCAACAAGATAAAACCTACTTAGTTCTGCGAAAACATTGCAAATTTCGTACATTGGTATGCAAACACAAGAGGTCGCTATCAAGTCTCACTTGAAAATTACAATGAAGACTGATAGCGAAATACTTCAAGAAGTTGTTGTTACTGGTATGCAACGTATGGATAAGCGCTTATTTACTGGAGCAGCAACAAAATTGTCTGCAGATAACGTAAAATTAGATGGTATTGCAGAAATTAGTCGTGCGCTTGAGGGACGTGCTGCCGGTGTATCCGTACAGAATGTATCAGGTACATTTGGTACGGCTCCTAAAATTCGTGTACGTGGCGCAACTTCTATCTATGGTAGTTCAAAACCTCTATGGGTAGTGGATGGTGTAATCATGGAAGATGTTACAGAGGTTAGTGCAGATGCACTATCATCAGGAGATGCCGAAACGTTGATCTCTTCTGCTATTGCCGGTTTGAATGCTGATGATATTGAAAGCTTTCAGATATTAAAAGATGGTTCCGCAACATCTATTTATGGTGCACGTGCAATGGCTGGTGTGATTGTTGTTACTACTAAAAAAGGTAAGGCAGGTAGCAATAAAATTAGTTACACTGGTGAGTTCTCTTTAAGATTGAAACCTAGTTACAACGATTACAATATTATGAATTCGCAAGAGCAAATGGGGGTGTATCGAGAAATGGAAAAAGCCGGTTATTTGAACCTAGCGGAAACCTATCGTGCATCAGACAGTGGTATCTATGGAAAAATGTATCATCTGATCAATACTTATGATCCGACTACAGGTAAGTATGCCTTAGAAAATACATTATCAGCACGTAATGGTTATTTACAGGAAGCCGAATATCGCAATACGGATTGGTTTGATGCATTATTCAACAACTCAGTTTCCCAAAATCATGCTATCAGTATGGCAAGTGGTACGGATAAGGCTTCTTATTATGCATCTTTAAGCGTGATGAATGATCCGGGTTGGTATAAGCAGAGCGAAGTAAATCGTTATACGGCTAACATTAATGCTTTATATAACATTTACAAAAATCTTTCTTTAAACTTAATAGGAAATGCTTCTTACCGTAAACAAAAAGCACCGGGCACATTAAGCCAAAGTGTTGATGTTGTATCCGGTGAGGTAAGACGTGACTTTGATATCAACCCTTATTCGTATGCGCTGAACACTTCACGTGCACTTGATCCCGACGAATATTATGTACGCAATTATGCCCCTTTCAATATTCTAAATGAGTTAGAGAATAATTATATGAATCTAGATGTGGTTGATTTGAAATTTCAAGGTGAAATGAAATGGAAACCGATACAGAAAGTAGAACTGGCGGCTTTAGGTGCGTACAAGCATTCTTCAACCACTCAAGCACATGAAATTCATGATTATTCTAATCAAGCATGGGCTTTTCGAGCTATGGATGATGCAACGATGCGTGACGCAAACCCATGGTTGTATACCGATCCGGACAATGCCAATTCATTGCCGGTTTCTGTTTTGCCGGTCGGCGGTTTCTATCGTGAAACAAAATATTCGATGAACAGTTATGATTTCCGTGCTAGTGCCAGCTACAATGACGTATTTAATGAAGACCACATCGTTAATTTATTTGGTGGTATGCAGTTGACGGCTGTTGACCGTAAAAAAACTTGGTTCAATGGTGTAGGTATGCAGTATGATATGGGTATGCTAGGCGCTTATGATTATCTTTATTTTAAGCAAGGAAAAGAAGAAGGTTCACAGTACTACACTGTGAGCGAAACCCGTTCGCGTGAAGTAGCATTCTTTGCAACAGGCACTTACTCTTATCAAGGCAAATATACAGTGAATGGAACTGTACGCTATGAAGGATCCAACAAGTTGGGAAAAAGCCGTTCCGCCCGTTGGTTACCCACTTGGAATATATCCGGTGCATGGAATGTGCATGAAGAGAATTTCTTCGAAAATTTGAAACCTGCACTTTCCAATTTAACATTAAAAGCTTCTTATTCACTGACTGCTGACCGCGGTCCAGCTGATGTGACCAATTCACGTGTTGTGATTGAAAGTTATAATCCATGGCGTCCATTTGCCAGTGTAAACGAATCTGGATTACAAATAAAGGATTTGGAAAACAGCGAACTAACCTACGAAAAGAAGCATGAACTTAATATTGGAGCTGAAATTGGATTTTTGGATAATAGGATAAACTTATCGATAGATTGGTACAAACGTAATAACTATGATTTAATTGGTATCATCAATACGATGGGGATCGGAGGACAGATTACCAAATATGCTAATGTGGCAAGTATGAAATCACATGGTATTGAGTTTACTTTGTCAACACGTAATATCGTAACAGAAAACTTTAAATGGAATACTGACTTTATTTTCTCTAATGCCAAAAATGAAGTAACAGATTTGGAATCTAACGCACGCGTTATTGACATGATTACTGGTACCGGTTTCACGATGGCGGGATATCCGGTACGTTCTTTGTTCTCTATGGATTTTCAGGGATTGAATAAGGAAGGACTACCTACTTTTATCAATGAAAAGGGGGAAGTGACCATTAGCGATCTTAACTTCCAGGAACGTGACAGGAAAGATCATCTGGTATATGAAGGTCCTACAGATCCGACGATAACCGGTAGTTTGGGTAATGTATTCAGCTATAAAAATTTCCGTTTAAATGTGTTTATGACATACTCATTTGGAAATGTAATTCGTATGGATCCGGTATTCAGTAATAAATATTCAGATTTAGATGCCATGCCGAAAGAATTCAAGAATAGATGGACTGTAGCCGGTGATGAGAATACGACAAATATTCCGGTTATTGCTGATCAACGACAGAATGAAAATGATAATTATCTGCGCTATGCTTACAATGCTTATAACTATTCAACAGCTCGTGTCGCCAAAGGTGATTTTATCCGTATGAAAGAAATTTCTCTGTCTTATGATTTACCGAAATCCTGGATATCTTCTTTGAAGATAAGTAGCCTTTCTCTGAAATTGCAAGCAACCAATCTCTTTTTAATTTATGCAGATGATAAATTGAATGGGCAAGATCCCGAATTTTATAACACCGGTGGTGTTGCAGCACCTGTTCCTAAACAATTCACATTGACAGTAAGACTTGGTATCTAATAAAAAATAAAGAAATTATGAAAAAGAATATATTATATATAGCAGTAAGTTCTGCCATGTTGTTGGCGTCATGCGATGACTTCTTAAATACTATGCCCGACAACAGAGCTGAAATTGATACAGAAAGCAAGATTACTTCACTCTTAGTATCTGCCTACCCATCATCGACAGACATAGTGATGACTGAGATGGCATCAGACAATGCGATGGACAATGGTTCCAGATTCACTGTTGAAATGCAAGAACATGAGGATGCCTATCTTTGGAAAGACATTACGAATGATGGCAATGATTCTCCTAAGTCTTATTGGGATGCATGTTATGCTGCTATTGCAGCAGCAAATCAGGCACTGAGTGCAATTGATGAGATGGGAAATCCTGAAAAACTACGCGCACAGCGCGGCGAAGCTTTGATATGTCGTGCCTATGGTCATTTTGCACTGGCCAATGTTTTCTGTCTACCCTACAATCCAGAGACTGCTGAACAAGATATGGGAATTCCCTATTCTGAAGCACCTGAAACAGAAGTATCTCCTGAATATAGCAGAGGAAGTATGAAAGAATTATACGAAAAGATTAATGCGGACATTGAAGAGGGACTTCCACTTATTAATGATGAGATTTATTCGATTCCCAAATATCATTTCAACAAAAAAGCAGCTCATGCTTTTGCCGCTCGCTTCAATTTGTATTATCACAATTATGACAAGACAATTCAGTATGCCAATATCGTGTTGGGAAGTACTCCTGACAAGATGATGAAGAACTGGAATAATATCGTGATGAATACTGCTTCTAACTGGGATTTGCGTGTAGATTTGTATATCTCGGCTAGTGAACCATCCAACTTATTGATGACGCCTGTTTCTTCCAGTTGGGGATATTGGGTAGGTCCCTATAATTTAGGGAAAAGATATGGTCATGCCAAAGTCATCTGTACCCAAGAAACGGGACGTGTACCTAATAGTATGTGGGGAACATATAGTAATCTGCTACCTTTTAGAAATATGTGGGGATTCGATGAAAAAATGGTAGTTACAAAAGTCGGAGGATACTTCCAATATACAGATAAGGTGAACGGTATCGGGTATCGTAAAAATGTCATTGTCATATTTAGTGCTGATGAAACCTTGCTTTGCCGTGCTGAGGCCTATGCCTTGAAAGGAGCCGCTTTTCTGGATAAGGCAACGGAAGATATCAATATCTGGCTGGCATCTCATACATTAGGTGGTTTGCAGGTTACAACCCAAGAGATCGCCGATTTTTATGGAGCCATCCCTTGTATGCCGCTTGACAACAGTACACGTTCGGTAAAAAAAGAAATTAATCCGAGAGGGTTCACTGTGACTGAAGGTAACCAAAAGGAAGTAATTCAATGTATCCTGCATCTCCGTCGTATAGAAACGATTCATGAAGGTCTGCGCTGGCAAGATATCAAGCGTTACGGCATAGAGATATCGCACAATCGTGAAGGCTTATCTAATGATATATTGAGAGTAGACGACCCACGCCGTGCCCTTCAATTGCCGCAAGATGTTATCAATGCCGGCTTGAAAGCTAATCCAAGAAATTAATTATTAAAAATGAATTAAGTATGAAAAATATAAAATGGTTATTTATCGCATTGATTGCAGCCACTACGATGTGGTCTTGCAGTGAGGATGATTTAGATTCCAATAGTATATTTTCCGGAAGTACTAACACCCCTCAAAATAACTTCGATCAATGGTTACTTACAAATTACACAAAACCATACAACATTGATTTCAAGTATCGTTTTGAGGATAAGGAATCTGACGAAAGTTATAATCTGGCACCAGCAGACTATGAAAAATCCATTCTATTGGCTAAAATGACAAAATATCTTTGGATTGAATCTTATGAAGAATTGTTAGGACCTGATTTCATTCGTACGTATTGTCCCAAATTGATGCATTTAGTTGGTTCTCCAGCCTACAACAGCCAAGGTTCTATTGTTTTAGGCACGGCTGAAGGCGGCTTGAAGATTACATTATACAATGTGAACAATATTGACTTGACTAAGATAGATCTTGAATTTCTCAACTATTGGTATTTCAAGACAATGCACCATGAATTTGCGCATATATTGCATCAGACCAAAAACTATTCAACTGACTTCAATTTGATTTCGGCCAGCAACTATCAGTCAAGCAGTTGGGTGAACGTCACAGAGCAAGAGGCATTGGATATGGGATTTGTTTCTCCTTATGCGAGTTCTGAAACGCGGGAAGACTTTGTGGAGATTATAGCGATTTATGTGACGAATACAGCTGAATACTGGGATGCATTAGTAGGACAAGCAAGTGAGGAAGGACAAGGCTTGATCAACCAAAAACTTGCCTTGGTAAAAGATTATATGCTTACAACGTGGGGAATTGATCTGGATGCTCTGCGTAACATAGTGCAGCGTCGTTCGCAAGAGGTGCTGTTATGGGACATTAATGATTTAGTAACCCTTAATTAATAGAAGATTATGAAGAAAATATATTATCTGTTTTGTTTGGTAGCGGCAGTTCTGATAACTGCTTGTACCCATGAAGAGGAGGATTTGTTCAATGATTCTTCTGCCAATCGTGCAGATGCAACTATAATGGCTAATATAGAAGTGCTTACTGGTGCTTCAAACGGTTGGCTTATGGAGTATTTCCCTGCCAGTTCACAAGAGTATGGTGGTTACAATATATTATTGAAATTTACAGAAGACGGAAAAGTGACAGTGTCAAGCGAACTGTACGCTTCTACAGATGCCGCAACAAGCTATTATGCAGTGAAACAGAGTGCCGGTATTCTGCTTTCATTTGATACTTACAATGAAATATTCCATCTCTTCTCAGATCCGTCTGATCCAACAGGTATAGGAGGTAGTGGTTATGGAATGGAAGGTGATTACGATTTTCTTATTTTGGAAGCAACACCAGAAAAGATCTTGCTTAAAGGCAAAAAAGCTGGAGGGGTAGCGGTTTTGACTCCAATGCAAGGAAGTTGGAGTGAATATATATCTGATATACAGGCTGCAAATGATGCCATGATTTTCTCTAAATATGAATTAGAGATGAATGGACAGACTATTCCTGTTACAATCTCTAATCGTACTTTGACTTTCACATATGAAGAGAACGGGGATACTAAATCACAAACAGCGTCCTTTATCCTAACTCAAACCGGATATAAACTTTACGAGCCGATTGTCATTTATGAGAAAACTCTTGGCAGTTTTACTTTTGATGCAACAAACGAATTGTTCACAGAGACAAATGATAACAATATTAAGTTAATTCCGGTAATACCACCGCTGAATGAACAATTTGTATCAGGAGATTGGTTTATCGCATATAGTAAATTAGGGACATATGCTCAAACATATTTTAGTTATTGCAAACAGAACTATATAGATGCTATAGGTGAAGAGATCGTTTATGCCTTCATGGGATCAGCTTTGTATGGAAAGTTTGGCTTTAACTTTAATAGTAGCGGTTATGGAGGTTTGCTGGGATATGATTATGAATTGATTGGTGAGGATAAGATTTCTCTGCAATTCAATATGACAGGTGAAGGGGATGGAGTATGGTATCATAATAATGCCGGCTTCCACTATTTATTGAATCCGTTTGGTTATAATTCTGCACGTATTTTTACGTTAACTACGGATAACCTGATTAAACCTTCATATATAATTCTGACAGAAGATTCAAATCCGAATAATTCTATGACTTTATCTGCGAACCAAATTAATTATCCGTTTAGAAACTAACATCTTAATAAGGTGTTTTTTTAATAAAGTGTTTTTAGAAAAGGAGGTTTGTGAAAGAGGGCACTGAAAAAGTCCCCCCCTTGTAATAAGTCTCTCCCTAATACACAAAAA
>OHNO01000338.1_pt1 | contig 27173 bp, 18 predicted proteins | sample 1569521 | NCBI WGS metagenome assembly OHNO01 (sample SAMEA3879604, study PRJEB24766) | human gut metagenome | biome: human-associated habitat; feature: feces | place: USA | collected 1985/1987
GGGCATGAAAGCCACCTTCAGGTTACGACCCAACGCCAACTCGCCCTTCTGCGTCGAATAACCTTCGGTCAGGATCTGGCCTTTGGTCACCTTGTCGCCCGTCAGAACGGCCGGTTTCAACGTGATCGACGTATTCTGGTTCGTACGACGGTAGCGAGGCAGTTCATAAGTCGTAATTTCCGGCTCGAACGAGCAGATCACCTCCTCTTCCGTCCGCTGGTATTTGATCTGGATCTTGGTTGCATCCGCAAATACCACCTCACCGTCGCCCTCGGCGATGATCTGGATGCGGCTGTCGGAGATCATATCCTTCTCGATACCCGTGCCGACGATCGGGGCTTCCGAAGTCACCAGGGGCACGGCCTGGCGCATCATGTTCGAACCCATCAGCGCACGGTTGGCGTCGTCGTGCTCCAGGAACGGGATAAGGCTCGCGGCGATCGAGGCAATCTGGTTCGGAGCCACGTCCATCAGGTCCACTTCGCTGGCCGTGACCACGGGGAAATCGGCGCCTTCACGCGCCTTGATGCGATCCGGCTCCAGGAAATTGCCCTCCCCGTCGATCGGGGTGTTCGCCTGTGCGGCGACCAGGTCTTCCTCCTCCTCGGCCGAATAGTAGTGGATGTGCGAATTGTCCATATCGACCTTGCCGTTCTCCACGCGGCGGTAAGGCGTCTCGATGAAGCCCATCGGGGAGATCTTCGCATAGACGCACAGCGACGAGATCAGACCGATGTTCGGGCCTTCCGGCGACTCGATCGGGCAAAGGCGTCCGTAGTGCGTGTAGTGCACGTCTCGCACCTCGAAACCGGCGCGGTCACGCGACAGACCGCCGGGACCGAGGGCCGACAGACGGCGTTTGTGCGTGATTTCGGCCAGCGGGTTGATCTGGTCCATGAACTGCGAGAGCTGCGAGGTTCCGAAGAAGGAGTTGATCACCGACGAAAGGGTCTTGGCGTTGATCAGGTCCACCGGCGTGAACACCTCGTTGTCACGCACGTTCATGCGCTCGCGGATCGTACGCGCCATGCGCACGAAACCGACCGAGAACTGATTCGACAGCTGCTCGCCCACCGTGCGGACGCGGCGGTTCGACAGGTGGTCGATGTCGTCGACGTCGGCCTTCGAGTTGATCAGCTGGATCAGGTATTTGATGATGGCGATGATGTCCTCGCGCGTCAGCGTGCGGATGGCCGGATCGGTGTCCAGATCCAGCTTCTTGTTGATGCGGTAACGGCCAACGTCGCCCAGGTCGTAACGCTTGTCCGAGAAGAACAGCTTCTCGATGACGTCGCGCGCCGTAGCCTCATCGGGCGGCTCCGAAGCGCGCAGCTGCCTGTAAATATATACGACAGCCTCCTTCTCGGAGTTGCAGGGGTCTTTCTGCAGGGTATTGTATATGATCGAGAAATCGATGCCCGAGAGGTTTTCCTTATGCAGGAGGATCGTCTTGGCGCCGCTTTCGAGTATCTGCTCCACGTGCTCCTCCTGGAGGACGGTCTCGCGGTCTACGATCACGTTGTTACGCTCGATGGAAACCACCTCGCCCGTATCCTCATCCACGAAGTCCTCGACCCAGGTCGAAAGGACGCGTGCGGCGAGTTTGCGGCCGACGGCCTTCTTGAGATTGGCCTTCGTGACCTTCACTTCGTCCGCCAGATCGAAGATTTCCAGGATCTGCTGGTCGGCCTCGTAGCCGATGGCGCGCAGCAGCGTCGTGACGGGCAGTTTCTTCTTACGGTCGATGTACGCATACATCACGTTGTTGATGTCCGTAGCGAACTCGATCCACGAACCCTTGAAAGGAATGATTCGCGCCGAGTAGAGCTTGGTGCCGTTCGTGTGCATGCTCTGTCCGAAGAACACGCCGGGCGAACGGTGCAGCTGGGATACGATGACACGCTCCGCACCGTTGATGACGAACGTACCGCGTTCGGTCATATAGGGAATCGTACCGAAGTACACGTCCTGAACGACAACGCCGAAATCTTCGTGTTCGTCGTCCGTGCAGTAGAGCTTCAGCTTGGCCTTCAGCGGAACGCTGTACGTCAAACCGCGCTCCAGGCACTCCTCGATCGAGTAACGGGGCGGGTCGATATAGTAGTCGATGAACTCCAGAACGAAATTGTTCCGGGTATCCGTAATGGGGAAATTCTCCTGAAACACCTTGTACAGCCCCTCGTTCTTGCGGTTTTCGGCCGTGGTGTCCATCTGGAAAAAGTCCCGGAATGATTTAAGCTGTACCTCCAGCAGATCCGGATAGGGCACCCGGTTCTTGACTGTCGAAAAGCTAATTCTTTGTTGTGTTTTTGCTGTGGACATCGTAAAATCCAAATTATGTTGAAGTGTAATTCTGGTGGGTTACGCTCCCCCGCGTTGCCGGGTATTTATTATCCCGCCAATGCCCCCGTTTGCAGGCGTATTTCGCCCCGGGAGCATCCTTTCTTCCAAAGAGTGGACACAGCTCCTGCTCGGCACTTCCAGTCTTTAGACCAAGAAAAGGCATAGAGCTTACACGCCGGTAAGCCCTATACCTGATTCGTCTGAGCAGACTTAAGCAGCAATGCTACTTAAGCTCAACTTCAGCACCAGCCTCCTCGAGCTGAGCCTTGATCGACTCGGCCTCTTCCTTGGAGACACCCTCCTTGACGGCCTTGGGAGCACCGTCGACGAGAGCCTTCGCATCACCCAGCGACAGGCCGGCGATATCCTTAACGACCTTGATAACCTGGAGCTTGGCCTGGCCGGCGGTCTTCAGGATCACGTCGAAAGTCGACTTCTCGGCAACAGCAGCCTCGCCTGCGCCGGCAGCGGGAGCTGCAACGGCAACAGCGGCAGCAGCCGGTTCAATGCCATATTCCTCTTTGAGGATGGTAGCCAATTCGTTTACCTCGGTAACCTTGAGGTTTACCAGTTCTTCAGCAAGTTTCTTTACGTCTGCCATAGTTGTAAGCTTATTAAATTTCGTTTTTAATTCTTGGTTGTGATTAGTTGTTTCTCGATTCGAGCGTCTTCACGATGCCCGCAATCTTTTGGCCTGCATTAGCCTGCAATGCAGAAATAACATTCTTCGCAGGAGACTGGAGCAGTGCGATGATATCGCCGATAAGCTCCTCCTTCGACTTGATGTTACACAGAGCGTCCAGCTGATCGTCGCCCACGTAAACGCATCCCTCGGCGAAAGCCGCTTTCAGAACGGGTTTGTCGGACTTCTTGCGGAATTCCTTGATCAGGACCGCAGGAGCCTTCGCAACGTTGGCGAACATAATCGAGGTCGGACCCTCCAATACTTTTACCAGTTCAGCGTCAGCCTTCTCAACCTTCTCGAGCGCCTTGGCCAGCAGCGTGTTCTTCACTACGACCAGTTTGATGTCGCTCTCGTAGCACTTGCGGCGCAGGGCAGCGGTCTGCTCTGCGTTCAGCGACTCGATGTCGGCGATATAGAAGTGAGGATAAGCCTGGAGCTGCTCGGCAAGGCTGTCAATTACAACCAGTTTTTCTTCCTTAGTCATCTCTTCTCTCCTCCTTCTTATTTGGTTTCTACTGATTTGGAATCAATCTGCAAGCCGGGACTCATCGTGGTCGAGAGATAAATACTCTTCACGTAAGAACCTTTGGCAGCAGCCGGTTTCAGCTTGAGAATCATATTCAGCACCTCTTTCGCGTTGTCCACGATCTGATCTGCCGAGAACGAAACCTTGCCTACCGTCGTGTGGATGATACCGAATTTGTCGACCTTGAAGTCGATCTTACCGGCTTTCACCTCCTGGACGGCCTTGCCGACTTCCATCGTAACCGTACCGGTCTTGGGGTTCGGCATCAGTCCGCGGGGACCCAGAATACGGCCCAGCGCACCGACTTTACCCATCACATTGGGAGTACAGATGATCACGTCAACGTCGGTCCAGCCGGCCTTGATCTTGTCAACATACTCGTCCAGACCTACATAGTCCGCGCCTGCAGCCTGTGCCTCGGCCTCCTTCTCGGGAGTACACAGCACCAGCACGCGCACCGTCTTACCGGTTCCGTGGGGAAGCGTCACCACGCCGCGGACCATCTGGTTCGCCTTGCGGGGATCGACTCCCAGACGCACGTCGATATCCACCGAAGCGTCGAATTTCGTGAACGTAATTTCCTTCAGAAGAGCGGCAGCCTCCGAGAGCTTGTAAGCCTTACCGGCTTCCACCTTAGCGTAGGCGATCTTTTGATTTTTTGTCAACTTACTCATCTTCGATTACATATTAGGAAATTCACCGACGACGTTGATACCCATACTGCGAGCGGTACCAGCGATCATACGCATAGCAGCCTCTAAGGTAAAGCAGTTCATGTCAGGCATTTTGTCCTGAGCGATCTCGCGCACCTGATCCCACGTCACCTGACCGACCTTGTCGCGGTTAGGCTGTGCGGAACCCTTCTGCACCTTGGCTGCTTCCTTGAGCTGAATAGCTACAGGCGGCTGTTTTACAACGAAATCAAACGACTTGTCGCTGTAAACCGTGATGATGACCGGAAGAACTTTTCCTGCCTTGTCCTGGGTACGCGCATTGAACTGCTTACAGAAGTCCATGATATTGACTCCCTTAGAACCCAATGCGGGACCAACCGGGGGCGAAGGATTGGCGGCACCACCTTTGATCTGCAATTTAATAAATGCAGCAACCTCTTTTGCCATAGTTTTCCTTGGTTAATTATTCTTTTTCTACTTGTGTGAAACCCAACTCCATAGGAGTCTTGCGCCCGAATATCTTCACCGATACCGTGAGTTTCTTGCGCTCGTTGTCGACGGCCTCGATGGTACCCTGGAAGCTTGAGAAAGGGCCATCGGTGACCTTGACGGTCTCGCCGACAAAGAATGGTATTTCGTTCTCCTCCTCCTGTGCGTTCAGTTCGTCGACGCGGCCGAGAATACGCGCTACCTCCTGCGGACGCAGGGGCGTGGCGTTCATCTTGCGGCTGTCCTCTTTGGTGTCGCCGAGGAAACCCAGCACGTTGGGGGTATTGCGAATTATAATCGGAATCTGCCCTACGAACGCAGCCTCCACCAGCACGTAGCCCGGATAAGAGACCTTCTCCTTGGAGACCTTCTTTCCGTTGCGGATGGTATAGACCTTTTCGGTGGGAATCAGTACCTGAGATATGTAATCCTCCAGGTGGTTGTGGCGAATCTCGGCTTCGATGTACTCTTTGACCTTGTTCTCCTTACCGCCGATGGCACGGACGACATACCACTGTTTCTTAATCTCGCTCATCGTTTCAGCAACAATTAACGGCCAAAACCACCCAGTACCTTGTAAATCACAGCCATCAGGTTCTCGAACGACAAGTCCATCGCCAATACGACGACAGCGAAGATGACCGAAGCCACCATCACGACGATCGTAGAGTTCTGGAGCTGCGGGAACGTAGGCCACGTCACCTTGTTTACAAGCTCGTTGTAGGATTCTTTAACGTAATTGAACATACTTTTTTCTTTTACTCTTTGGCAGGAGCAGAGAGATTCGAACTCCCATCAACGGTTTTGGAGACCGCTATTCTACCCTTGAACTATGCTCCTAGGTGACAGAAAGAGTACAGTAACCCGTACTGCTTTCTGTCTATTATTTCGTCGCCCGAAAACCGCAGGCGACAGTAGTCGGCGTCGCTCGGCCATTCGCAAGCAACCTTCCGATGGCTCTCGCGCCTGAACTACTTCACGATCTTCAGAATCTGACCTGCACCTACCGTACGGCCACCCTCGCGGATTGCGAAACGCAGACCTTCGTTGATAGCTACGGGGTAGATCAGCTTCACGGTGATGGTCACGTGGTCGCCCGGCATAACCATGTCGACGCCTGCGGGCAGGTGAACCTCACCCGTTACGTCCATCGTACGCAGGTAGAACTGGGGACGATAGTTGTTGTGGAACGGCGTGTGACGGCCACCCTCCTCTTTCTTCAAGATGTAGACCTCGGCCTCGAACTCGGTGTGCGGAGTGATCGAACCCGGCTTGGCGACTACCATACCGCGCTTAACCTCCTTCTTGTCGATACCGCGGAGCAGCAGACCTACGTTGTCGCCGGCCTCGCCCTCGTCGAGCAGCTTGCGGAACATCTCGACGCCCGTGCAGGTCGACGTGAGGGTCTTCTCCTCAAGACCTACGATCTCGACGGGATCGCCTACGTGGATGACACCGGTTTCGATACGGCCCGTTACGACGGTACCGCGGCCGGTGATCGAGAACACGTCCTCGACAGGCATCAGGAACGGCTTCTCGTTCTCACGCTGCGGGATCGGAATATAGGTGTCGACAGCATCCATGAGCTCCATGATCTTGTCCTCCCACTGCGGCTCGCCGTTCAGGCCGCCGAGTGCGGAACCACGGATAACGGGCGCGTTGTCACCGTCGTACTCGTATTTCGAAAGCAGGTCGCGAACCTCCATCTCGACCAGGTCGAGCATTTCGGGATCGTCCACCATGTCGCACTTGTTCAGGAAAACGACGATGCGCGGTACGTTCACCTGACGGGCGAGCAGCACGTGCTCGTTGGTCTGGGGCATCGGACCGTCCGTAGCGGCAACGACCAGAATGGCGCCGTCCATCTGAGCGGCACCGGTAACCATGTTCTTCACATAGTCGGCGTGGCCCGGGCAGTCTACGTGAGCGTAGTGGCGGTTGGCCGTCTGGTACTCAACGTGCGAGGTGTTGATCGTGATACCACGCTCTTTCTCCTCGGGAGCGTTGTCGATCGAGTCGAACGAACGGAGTTCCGACAGACCGTTCTTTGCCAAAACAGTCGTGATAGCAGCGGTAAGGGTGGTCTTACCGTGGTCAACGTGTCCGATGGTACCGATGTTCACATGCGGTTTCGAACGGTCGAATTTTTCTTTTGCCATAGTATTAAGTATTTAAAGTATTGTTAAAAATTGCTTTAAAGTTTTAAAATTCATTTCGCAGAACAAGCGAGCGACACAAACTCCCCATCATCGCTGAACGGAGGCGTTCGTATCACACGCTGCTGCGCATTGGAGCGGAAGACGAGGCTCAAACTCGCGACCCTCAGCTTGGAAGGCTGATGCTCTATCAACTGAGCTACTTCCGCATACTATGCGACTTTACCTATTTATGGCTTGTAGACATTAGTCGCTTGAAGACGTAGACCTCATCGTGGGCAGTGATGGATTCGAACCACCGTAGGCTTGCGCCAGCTGAGTTACAGTCAGCCCCATTTGGCCACTCTGGTAACTGCCCTCTAGGTCGTCCAGATTGCTCTGTCAGCGCCTTCGTGAGTGCAAAGGTACAAAAAACTTTTGTCTTTGCAACTATCTAGTGATTTAAAGACATAGAAAATGCAATGAGACGTAGCGCTGATAGAAAATCGCATAGAGAGCTTCACCTCCCTTGAGGGCTACGTCTCATCGCATTGTTTTGCTCTATCTTATTGTCTCTTAGAGAGATGTGCGTTGACGAGGTAGATACCCTTCTCGCCAGCCATACGTAGCTGATCGATGATGCCGAGTACGGTATTCTCCTCCTCGACCTGCTCATCGATGTAACGCTTGAAGAATGAGCTAGTAGCGTAGTCGCTCGTCTCTAGAGCCTCCTTGTATATGTTGTGTATCAGCTCTGTAACGTGACACTCATGCTTGTAGGCTGCCTCAAAGAGCTCGATAGGAGTCCCAAAGTGCTGAGGCATCTCAGCTATGCCTGTGATATGTGGCTGTCCCGAGCGTGTCTGTAGGTAGTGTGCTATCTCTAGAGCATGCTCTATCTCCTCGTGGTACTGCTGGAGGAACCAGTGAGCGAATCCATTGTAACCCTCTTCTTCCATCTGGAAAGACATAGCGAGGTAAAGGTATGCTGCGTGAAACTCTTCGTTGACTTGAGCGTTGACCATAGCGGTCATCTTTTCGTTGATCTTCATATTGCTTTGATTTAAGTTTTACCAGACGGACACCTATCGTCCGCCACTGCAAATATAGCAAATATTTTTCAGTTCATAGTTACAATCTGAGCCTTTTTTGAAGCCGATCTAATGGCATTGAAAAAGTGAACTATTGCTCATCTGGATTATAGTTACTACCTTTGTACTCTGTAATTGAGAACGGGAGTTTTCTCTTTAGGAGAGATGCCAGAGTGACCGAATGGGCCGGACTCGAAATCCGGAAAGCGGCTTGTCCGCTTCGGGGGTTTGAATCCCTCTCTCTCCGCTAGCAAAGACTCTGAAGTGACTCCACCGAAGGAGTCTGCAAAGAATCCGTCAGAATGAGGCTATTCATTGTAAAGCTTCAGTTTTGCAGTGACTCCTAGAGACAAGTGATAGCGAATTATTGGCAATATGCTGAGGCATTGCCGATAGTTCGCTTTTGCTTTATTGCTGTCTGGTAAAAGCTTTTTGAGGGGGGCAAAAATAGGGAGTTCAATCGCTTCAACCGCTTCAATTCTACGGTTGCCCCCCCTTGATATGCCCTTTCAGCCTTTTATCGGACAGCAATAGGTTAGAATCCTGTACAGATGGAAGTACAGCACTAATATACAAATAGGCTGTCTGGAAGCACTGGTAGTCCTAAGTCTTGTCTGAGACTGTCAGATAGTGCCTGATCTCTCTTTTGAGGATAGGGCTGTTGTAGCCACTGTCGAAACCCCGAAAAGTATAATGTGCGTTTCTCTTTCATCACATAATACTTATCAAGCAGGGTGGCTACAAATTCGGCAGGTAGTCTACCAGCTTCCACCTCTCGCTTCAAGAGGTCATAAGTATGTGGCTCTATCAGCCTTTGAGGATTATGTAGTAACACTGCGGGCAGGGCTTCTAATAGGTATCTGAAAGAGTCGTTGTACTTTCCTAAGTCTTTGATGTACCCATAATGCTCGATGACCCAAATTGCTTTTGAGAAGCAGAGGCTATCCGTGTGAAGATTAAAAGCCCGACTGTTTGCGAAGAAAAGACTGGAATTGTCTCTAATGCCTTGATCTAGTGCTCTAATCTCAGCTAGTGTTATCGCAATACTATCCAACCGTGTGATCTCCGAGTCAATCTTTCTCTGAGGATTTGAATTGGTCGCAATAGGAGCACACGCTGTCAAGAGACAAGCGACGATTGTAAGTGCAAGTTTAATACGCCTCATTATGGTCTATGATTTCCGTTAGTTGACTTATTCCTGTTCGCTTGCGAAGGTAGCCATTTATTTCGACACAATAGCGTCCTATTTATCATCATTGGAAATAATGCGTGAGGCGTCAGACCGCTTCGCTTGGATCTTCTGATTGAGCGATGACTTGCCGAAGTAGTAGGCGATGGATAGCGAGACACCCATATCCTCGCCCCACGACTTCGTCCACCGATCGAAGTCTGGTGTGTGACTCTCTGATAAGCCCCACGAGTGGATGCCGTGTCCGAGGCTTTGCCTCCAAGATTTGTACGCCCATAAAGTCAGCATCACACGGGATCCAATGCCTTTGCTCATCATGATGTTGCATTGCATCATCCCATCCTGTGTGGTGTAGAGATAGTGGTAAGGAGATGAGTAGCTGAAGTTGATATCAGCTGTCCAGTCGTAGCGGTCTGAAAGCGTGAAGGCATTGTTGAAGGAGCCGTCCACCATCCAGGTTCGGTAGTTGTGCCCATACTGAGGAAGCCCTTCTATGGTCACCTCATTACGAGTGTATCGTCCCGACACATTAGCATTGGCATACCACCACGAGGTGATGTTACCTCCATATCCCATAGAAAGGCTCAGCGACCGACCGACGCCGTAGTTGTAGCTCTTAGTCGCAATTACCCGATCAGGAGTCAGTATAGCAAAGCTACCGATGTTGTCTCGCGTCTCTCCGTAATAAGCTTGTGCATAAAAGTTGCGGTAGCGAGCCGTCAAGGAGTGAAACATAGAGCGAGCTGGTCTCAACTCTGGATTGCCCTGCGTGTAGGCATTCATTGCGGTCCACTTGACAAAGGGCGAGTACGATGCAAAGGAGGAGTAGTTATTACTCATGGAGAAGCCATACGAGAGACTCAATGCACCTTGTCTCCAAGACACACTGGCATAGGGGAGCAGGTACCATCGCCCGGAATAGTGTTGCCTCGCACCATCATCATAAGCCCCCGACGTACTATGATATTGTCCATACAGCCCACCATACAGCGAGATATTATACGGAAGCTGATAGTATGCCAAGAGATAAGGGAGATGCAGCATCTCGCTGTAATGCAATGTGCGGTCTGCTGGACGAAAGCTGCCTGGGATCACACGGATGTCGTAGGTCTCACTGTAGCGAGCTTGGCTCAGCGAACTATTATTGCCTAAATAGAGGTATAGTTTCTCAGAGAGCGGGATCGATAGTTGCGTCTTAGAGGAGTAGCCACTCGTTGCCATCGGGAGGTTGGACTGGTAGTCCAAGTAGGATGGAAGACTCGGCAGGTCACTCCTATTATAGCGTTGGCTCATCGTCTGGCGGTAGTCACTCCATAGACCGCTAACTTCTGCCGTCAAGTACATACCACGGGGGAGCTTGCCTTGGTAGTAGATGATACTCCCTAGGTAACTATCCACATAGTCTCTGTTGATCTGTCCCGTGAAGGTCGAGTCTATGCCGACGGTGCTATAACGGTCGGTTATAGTAGTACGCGGCTTGCCTCCATAGCGATAGAGATCTATTGAGGCTCCCACCGTATGTCCCTCTGCAATTTTGTATTCTCCCGTCAAATTGAGGTCATATTGACGACGACGGGTGTCTCGGAGCTGCTCCGAGGTATTGATCACGCCCGACTGCAAGTAGTGAGTCTCTCCCTCAGACCGCTCATAGTCTCTCAAGTTACGAGCCCCAGCGTAGAGCTGCACTTGCCATCTGGGTGCCTGATAGACGAGTGTCGTGCTAAGCGTCTCCTTCCACCTTTTAGTGCGGATCAGCTCTCCACGCACACTCCCTTGGAACCCCACATTGTCGTCCTCGATGACAAGGTCGATGACTGCTGTACGTTCACCGACGCCATACTCTGGAGAGGGCTGATAAAGTACTTTCATCGATTTGATCTGGCTTGCTGACAGCGTCTTTAGATAGCTCATTAAGGCCGACATGGACATGAGAGAGCGACGACCATTGATAAAGAACACAACATCGTCCGTACCCGCCACGGAATAGCTGTCCAATCCCTTCTTTGAGATCATCGGCACATAGGCAAGAAGATCTACGGCAGTACGATTGCTGATCAAGTCTTGATTAAGGATACGACACTCTATGCCACCTACGACTGGCTTAGTACGCACTTGATGCGCTAAGACGACCACCTCTCCGAGTGCAGTGTCATCATCCTCCATAATCACCTCTCGGTAAGCTGCTAGTGTAGCATCGTATGGGATAGTGACTTGCTTAGCTCCAATGAGTGAATAGGTGACGCTGAATGCCTTATCGGGTAGTTTCATCGCATACTTCCCTAAACTATCCGTCACAGCCATCGTAAGCAATGTGGAGTCTTGGTTACTATATAGCAACACATGCACATTCTCCAGCGGAGTACGCTCCTTTGAGACGACTCGACCTGTTACTTCCTGTGCCGTTGTGGCTTGTAAAGACAAGCCGAGGCAACACAGTATCATAACTATGGTGGAAGTTACTTTTGTAGTCTTCATATCTTGTCAGCTAATACAGAGCGTGGTTCCTTTTGTTTTGATGCAAAGGTTGCAATAAAGTCCGAAATGACAAAACTTTCTCTCAATTTTCTTGTTCATCTCTTCCTGTCCTTATCGGTTTTTTCCATTTTGAGGTGCTAGAAGTCAACACAGAGACGTGATAGACAAGGATCTCTTAGGCTTCGACACGATCTTTCCTTAGAAGGAGTAGATCCCTACGTGGGAAATCTCAAATCGCCACGTGGACATTTAAAATTCTCCACGTGGAGACGGAATAAAACTTCGGAGGAAACGAATGAAACTTCGGAGGAAATGTTTCGCCTCCACGTGGAGAATAAAAATTAGCCACGTGGGGGATTGGAATTTCCCACGTGACTATCTGTCCTCTTCCTGAAAAAGTACACAGTTGGGAAGGTGTTACTGAGATGGTACACGGGTTATTTTTGTTAGTTGGATCTATCATTGCAAACGTAAAGTTGGCAATGTCTCTGTTTTTTATATCTTTGCAGAATACAATTGACTAACAAAAACTACTTGCTTATGAATTACTCGCTACTCGGTCGGTCACGAATGCTGACCATGACACTATGCTTACTGCTCTGTGGCGTGGTGCAGATCTATGCACGCCCACTACGAGAGCAAGAGGCTAGGCTGCTCGCAGAGCAGTTTTTCCAAAAGAACACGCAGATGCAGCAACTGCGCTCTGCTGAGCTAACCCTTGTGTCGGCACCCGCATGCACAGCCGATGGGTATGCACCACAATCCGCTGGTGAGCCTGCTCGCTACTACTATGTATATAATAGAGGTGAGAATCGTGGCTTCGTGATCGTCTCTGGCGATGACCGCCTAGCTCCTTATATAGGCTATGCTACGACGGGATCCTTTTCCGTCGAGGCGATGCCAGACAATCTCGCTGCCTTCCTAGAGGCTTGTCAGCAGCGTATCGATGAGCTCATTGGTCAGGTAACCTGGCAGACACGCTTGGCGCCGACACTACCAAAGGCTGGAGAGCCCGTAGAGGTGGCTCCACTACTAGGCGATATCGAGTGGGATCAGTCTGCTCCGTGGAACTCAAAGACCCCAGAATATGGTGATGGCAAGCATATGCCCGTGGGTTGCGTCGCTACCGCCTATGCTCAGGTGATGCGCTACTATCAGTGGCCTGTCAAGGGTGAGGGTAAGGTAGAGTACAAAGAGCCATACAAGTCTCGAAGACATAAGGTGAACTTTGGTACGACGACCTACGACTGGGCTAATATGCCAGCCTCTTATGAGGATCCTACTAAGGCAACGGCTGCGGAGACGGAGGCACTAGGCTTGCTTTGCTATCATGCGGGCGTCGCTATCGAGACGGACTATGATCCAGTCGCTAGTGGTAGCTTTGCGCCGCTGATCGTACGTGCTCTGCGCAACAACTTCCGCTATAACAAGCAGGTGACCTTCAAGAGACGTGTCAACTATACCCAGCCTGAGTGGGACAAGATCATACGCACGGAGCTCGCTGCACAGCGTCCTGTCGTATATAGTGGTACTGGCTCGGGTGGTGGTCACGCTTTCGTATGCGATGGCTACAACGACGAGGGACTCTATCACATCAACTGGGGCTGGAGCGGTCTCGCTAATGGATACTTCAACCTTAACTTCCTACAGCCCGACGACCTAGGTATCGGTGGTGGCTTTGGTGGTGGCTTTAGTATGGAGCAGGGCATCGTCATAGGCATCACGCCTGATCGTGATGGTAGCTCTGTAGATACCGAGCTGCCATTCGTCACTACCCGCAAGTTTACCACGCACCTCACGGGTGGCTCAATAATCAGAATCCTAGATGCCAACTACTCTGTCTGGCTCAGCGATGTGCCTACTCAAGAGGATGGCAAGGCTGACTATGAGTACTTCGGCTTCACGACCTTTGGCGCTGCCAAGCTCGGTACGACCGATACGGTCTATATGGACGAGTACAAGAAGTCTAAGTACTTAGTCGGTCTCTATGACCTTGTAGCAGAGTTCCAAGCTGACCTAGATGTGACTAAGTACCTCTCGGAGGGTACGTGGGACATCTTCATAGTTTATGAGGTGACGCTACCTGATGGTACGAAGGAGTGGAGACCTTGTGCTATGGACGTTCGCGAGGGCTTTAATGAGAATGGCAAGGGTCGTCACACCTTTACCATTGAGAAGGAGGGTCTAGGCTGGAAGGTCAAGGAGGATCTTACGCACCCCTTTGCTCAGGTTGAGATGGTAGAGGGTAGTGCTAGCTCTACCTTCAAGGCCTATGAGAAGAGTACGGTCTCACTCAAGCTCAAGAACACGGGTCGTGGGGAGTTCTTCAGACCACTCTACCTCGAGATCAAGTCCGAGGACGGTGAGTGGCGTGCTTACTCTGATATCCTACCCGCCATACAGGTCGGAGAGACGCAAGAGGTGACCTTCAATGCTGAGCGCTGCCCCTACGCAGAGGGTACGGTCTCGCTCCGTGTCTCCTACCAAACAGAGGATATGGGTAAGATGCAGTACTTCGAGCTGCCTGATGTGACCATCGAGGCGTCTGATGCTATCAGAACGGCTTTCGTCATCGAGCCTGTCTCTAAGACTGAGCCTATGGAGGTAGACCTGGGTACGGGTGAGTTCTCACAGATCCGTGTTAAGAACGTCGGTACCATAGCTCCTGATCATGAGGTGAAGTGCCGCTACATACTTACGTATGGTATCGAGCAGGTGTGGACCGACTTGGAGACGATCTCTATCTCACCACAAGGGGAGCAGATCCTCACACCAAAGCTACCCGAGCTAGTGAAGAGACTAGGTGTCGTAGGTGGTAATAAGCTCCAGCTGACGATGAGCTTCTTCGAGATGGGTGATGACAGAAAGCATCGTATGCCGATCTTAGAGGATCCTATCATAGAGGTGACCTGCAAGAAGGGGACTTCAACACAGAAGGATTATCCTGTCACGAAGCAGGTAGAGGGCGAAGGTGAACTGATCATCAAGGGCTACGAAGACCTTACGGCTGTACCTGATGGTACTAAGCTAACTGTCGAGGCTAAGCCAGCTGCTGGTTACGAGCTGACCACGCTCGAGGCTAATGGTAAGGATATCTTGGCTACAAAGAGCTTTACAGTAACTGCCGCTACTACGGTAAAGGCTGTCTTCACGAAGGAGAGAGTATTTACGGTCAAGCTAACGAGCAACGAGCATGGATCGATCACTCTCAAAGAGTCTGTCGATGTCAATGCAGTACCTTACGGCACGAAGCTAACGATAGAGGCTCGTGGCAACAATGACAAGTGCGAGCTCAAGTCACTTACTGCAAATGGTAAGGACATCATGGCTACCAAGAGCTTTACTGTGATCGCTAATACGGAGGTCAAGGCTGAGTTTGTAGACCATACGAGCGTCGAGAGCGCTGTCGCAGATCAGCTACGTCTCTATCCTAACCCAGCACGTGACTACGTACTCCTCGAGGGGATCCCAACGGGAGCTATAGTAGCGATCTACACGCTAGAGGGCGAGCTGATGTATCAGGTAGAAAGTGCCAGCAATACGCTACGCATCGACCTCACACAGCTACAGGAGGGTGCCTACATACTACGAGTAGGTGGCGAGACGCATCGTCTCATCGTCCGTCGCTAGCTGTCTACTATTATTATAAGGTAGTAGTAACTAACCTTACAGCTTAACAGAAGAGGAGACTCTGTAGCACCCGCTACAGAGTCTCCTCCTATATTATATACAACCTAGACTCCACAACTCTCACGCGTGTTGTGTCAAAGCTATACGAGTAACCCGCTGTAGGGACGCTCGATCTGAGCGTCCGTTGTGTCAAAGCGTTGTATCAAAGTTTACAGCATTTGTGGTTTTAACGGGGACGGACGCCCTCCCACTAGATACTATCCGTGCGTCCCTACAGCGGGTTACACGTCAAGTGCGTCCGTTGTATCAAAGCGATATAAGCGTCCCTACACTATTTATGCAAAACTACCTTGTAATGGGACTTCCGAAACAGAGGGCAGTTGCTGTCGGTCTTGCTATGTCACTGTTTTTTCGTAACTTGCCGTTGCCTTTGAAAACTTACGTTTGCCCTCCAATCTTGAGCAATTCGTACAAGTTTGAAAATCACGAAGATATAGTTTAGATAGTACTAAGCAATAACACTATATGATCAAAAAACTACTAATTACGGCAGGGCTAATTGTAGCAACGAGTGGACTCTCGCTACAAGCATCAGCCCAAACAGTCAATCTCTCCAGTCATGGTGATGGGGGAGTAAAAGAACTCTCCTACAGCTCTCGCTGCGAGCTCAAGACTGGTCATCAACTAAAGTCTCAAGATGTCAAGGCGACAGATACCCGTCCGATCTATGCGACTCAGGAAGGCTTCTTCGTTCGCTTTGTCAAGGAAGAGGATAAGACCATCGAGATCGCACCAGCACAGAGTGCGGAGGATCGTCTTAAAGAGGGTATTTACTACAAGAATGTGGTCATCCCTGAGACCCTCAATGTCAAGAAGGGTAACGATGTAGTTCCCTGCACAGTCGTAGCTTTGGGGCAGGCCGCTTTTGCATTCAATGAGGTCTATACGGTGCAGTATCCTGCGACCTGCAAGGAGCTTAAGGATAGAGTCTTCCGTCTCGCTACGCTCAAGGAGGGTGTCATTCCTGATCAGATTGAGAAGATCGGTGACAATGTCTTCCAAGATTGTAAGGCCATTACCAAAATAGAGATCGGTAAGGGGCTTAAGAGTATGGGTGAAACGCCCTTTAAGAACTGCCAAAACCTCAAGACCATTACGGTCGCTCCCGAAAATACAATCCTAGCTGTACAAGACGACATACTATATAGTAAGGATATGACGAAGGTCTATCTCTGTCCTTCTGAGCTTAGAACGGCTAAGGTGGTGCTACCTAATACGGTGAAGGAAATAGAGGACTATGCCTTCCTAAGCTGTATCTATATTAAGGAGCTAGTCCTTAACGAGGGCTTGGAGCGGATAGGCGATGAAGCCCTTTTTAACTGCTCATGGCTCACAGAGCTGACGATACCTGCTTCCGTACAGGAGATCGGCTATAGGGCACTCACACTGCTCCAAGAGTGTGAGAAGATCCAGGTCGCAGAGGGCAATAAGACCTTTGAGGCTAAGTCCGACGGCGTCAATGAGGGTAAGCTACTGATCAATAAGACCAAGAACTCGCTTGTTACCTGCCTCTACAAGGGGACTAAAGATGTTACCGTGCCAGAGGGGATCAAGATTATTGAACCATATGCCTTCCTATCTTGTCGCTGGACCGCTGCCGTTAAGCTCCCCTCATCTGTCGACAGTATAGGACAGACCGCTTTTTCAGATATGAGAATCTCTGAGATCGAGATCCCCGAGAAGGTTCGGGTGATCCCTAAGTACAGCATCAGTGACTGCAAGAAGCTCTCGAAGATCACTCTTGGTAAGAGCGTCACACTAGTCGAGGATCAAGCATTCTCAGGCAACGACTTGCTGGAGACAAAGGGTGGTACGCTACAGATACTTGCTGTCACACCTCCAGCCGTGGGCAAGGACGGTGATGGTAAAGTCTACGACATGGGCAAAGACTTCTACAAGAAGGTCCTCCTAGAGGTGCCTGCAGAGGCTAGAGGAGCCTACGAGAGTGATAGAAACTGGAAGAAATTCCGCAAGATCTATCCAGTAGGCAATGAACTCGTCCAGACAGCATCGCCACTACAGATCAGCGTAGCAGGAGGTCTCCTCTCTATCGTAGCTCCTGAGGTCGCTCCTATAGCAATATACACGCTCGATGGTCAGGTCGTCTATACGACCACTGCCTTAGAGACGCATATAGCACTTCCTTCAGGTCTCTACCTAGTAACCTACGGGTCAGAAACCATAAAGGTACTCGTCGACTAAACGCATAGCACTCTAGAGTCGCTCCTCACTTAGAGCATCTCTAGAGTGCTACTACTATTGGACACTAATCAACCAACTATTTATTATAAGGATATGAAGTCAAAACTACTCCTTCTCCTCACGTTAGTAAGCGTGTTGGGGTTAACCGCATTCCGAGCCTCCGCTCAGGAACCCACCATTGGTAAGATTACTATTGGTACCGAACTCAATGTCGGTGACAGAATGAACCTCATGTTCACTGGTCCCGATGGCACGAGCAAAGATATCATAGTCGAGGGTGCCAAGCCTGTTATGGTGGAGGGTAAGATCGCCTATGAGATCACACAAAAGCCAGTGTCTATCTCAGGAGACCTTTACTCTTTTGAGTGCACTATGTCTCGCGTTACGACGCTTGAGTTTGATAACTGTATTCACCTAGCTAGCCTGATCTGTGGTACTAATGCGCTCAAGCAGCTAGACCTGACAGGACTACCTGCGCTAGAGAGTCTAGACTGTGCTACAGCTGAGATCAACACGATCATACTCGGTGGTAATGATAAGCTGACGTCAATCAAGGCTGATGCCAATAAGCTCAAGAGCATCAACCTTGCTGGGGCGCCTAACCTAGAGACTGTCTCTCTGACGACAAACTCACTGACGGAGATCGATCTAGATGGTGTCTCTTGTACAGCGCTAGGTCTCTCTGGCAATGCCCTTACTTCTCTAGACCTCTCTAAGACCTCAAATCTTGAGTGGCTTAGCGTATCTTCTAACCCACTCACATCGATCAACCTAACTGGCTGTACTTCTCTAGTTAATTTTAGTGCTAAGACGACTAAGCTCAACGAGATAAATCTCACTGGTCTAACAGCTCTCGAGACACTAGACCTACACGCTGGTAGCCTGACTAAGATTACATTCGGAGAGAATAGTGAGCTTTATGACATAGATCTGAGTAACAACAAGCTCTCTTCGATAGACCTCAGTGGCTGTCCTAAGGTAGAGTATCTCAGTCTAAACAACAACGAGTTCACAGAGATGGCTCTCAAGGGACTAGAGGAGCTCTCCAGCATCAACTTGAGATATAATAAGCTTACAAACTTCTCCATAGAGAATTGTCCTAGTCTCAGCTCAGTTGTCGTCAGTGACAACCTCCTCACATCGGCAGACCTAACGGGTGGTAAGGAAAATCTAAGTGATGTATACGTTGGTGGTAACCAACTCACCACTCTTGATATGTCAGGCTTTGCTAATCTATCTACGCTCAGCGCTGAGAATAACCAGCTCACCTCTGTCAATCTAGAGGGATGTAGCAGTCTATACAGCCTAAATCTCGGAGGTAACAACTTCACGGCTCTTACGCTTCCTGAGCTACCTTCTCTTGGAGAGGTTTACGTGGAGAATAACAACCTCCAGGGAGACGCTATGATGGCTCTTATGAAGTCTCTACCTAAGAAGGAAGTCCTCACAGGTTCATTCTCTGGTAGCATCTATGCAGTCGAGACACGTAGTGACAAGGAGCAGAACATCTGCCTCAAGGAGCACGTAGCGGCTGCTCACGAGCTAGGCTGGGGCGTTTATGACAAGCGTACCTGGAGCAACTATGATGGAGCTGCGATCTGCAAGATTACGACCAAGACTGTAGGTGAGGGTGGCTCTATTATGATCAATGGTAAGACACAGCTCGACGAGGTTTACTCTGACACTAAGATTGTGATCACAGACAAGCACGAGAGTGGATACGCTCTAAACACTCTTAAGAAGGTTTCCAAGGGTGACACGATAGACATCTTCAAGGATCGCTACTTCTATGCTACGGATGCAGATGTAGAGGTGGTTGCTACCTTTACAGATGACGTCTGCAAGGTGGTCCTAAAGAAGCTTGGTCAGGGTACCCTCAAGCTCAAGGGTGACGGTCTCGACACGAGAGGTCTACCTCGTGGCATGGAGATCGAGCTAGTTGCTGAGACCAGCGAGACTTCAGACTGGGAGCTGTCAGACCTTAGAGCAACTAATCTCAAGACTGGTAAGAAAACCAACATCCTTAGCTCAAAGAGCTTTACGTTGACAGACGATATGGAGATCTTTGCCGAGTTCCAAAATGAAAACGGTGAGGAGCCTGGAGATACTGTCACATGGGATGGCGAGCAGTGGCTCGGTGTCATCATGCCAACCGTACCAAGCTCTGAGGAGGCTCAGCTCTATCCTAACCCCGCTACAGACTTCGTCACCATCGCTGGTGCACAGCCTGCTACGACGGTCAATATCTACACGCTCTCAGGCTCACTCGTTCGTAGCTACGCTACCAGCCGTGAGGGTTATGCAGAGCTGTCAGTAGCTGATCTACCCGAGGGTACTTACATTGTCCTCATCGGCAATGATCCTCGCAAGCTGATCATACGTCATTGATGACAGAGACGACTCTATAATGTAAGGTACAGTGTGGACGCGCAGTAATGTTGTAGCTCCACACTGTATCTTATGTTTGGGTCGTGACTAGACTCTATAGTTATATCTAATCAAACAAAGCACAGTTTACACCGCTTTATGAATCATTCATTTATATCCAAACTACTAGCTGTGGGCATCGTAGCCCTCTCTTGGGTTGGAGGGCTCGTAGCACAGCAGTCCTTTGGAGGCGTACCAGCTGGCTTCACAGCCTCTACGACAGAGCTACGCTCGGCTGGAGCTACGCCTGTCATCCGTGTCCTCCCCGAGTTCAACGTCCAGGACTTCAAGACAGCACACCAGTGGAACAAGGGGCAGGTACAGTTCAAGCGCCTTACCATCGGTCGTGTCTTAGAGACCTCTATCGACTTCTCTCGTCAGGCTCAGGCTATCGAGCTAGAGTCTGGTAAGGTGATCTACCGCCTGCGCGTCTCCTCGCCAGGAGCTCAGGCTATGACGCTCCTCTATGACGACTTCTTTATCCCCAACGATGGTGGCCGTCTCTACATCTATACGCCTGATCGGTCTGCTCTCCTCGGTGCTTACACCCATGAGACCCACCCCAAGCATGGTGGCTTCGCCAATGAGCCGCTGAATGGTGATGAGGTCATTATGGAGTATGAGCCAGGACGTACGGGAGCCATGCCTACGCTACTCGTCTCTGGTGTCGGATACATCTACGATGCTAGAGTAGACAACGGAACCAACAAGCTCCGTATGCTTTATCCTGGCGAGGATGAGAGTGGAGATCCGATCCCTCAGATCGGTATCAACTGTCCTGAGGGAGCTGAGTGGCAAGCTGAGAAGACTGGTGTCTGCCAGCTCATTATGTATGATGAGGAGGGCATAGGACTCTGCTCGGGCAACTTGATGAACAATACCAATCTAGACTTCAAGCCTCTTATTCTCTCTGCTGCACACTGTATCTCTCTGAGCACAGAGCAAGAGGTAGGGCAGGAGTATCTAGACAAGTGGACCTTTGTCTTCCACTATGAGAAGCCTACCTGTAGCAATGGTTCTATAGCGCTCAATCGTGGCAAGTCTGTCGTAGGCTGTCAGGTACGTACGTTCCTTCCCTTCCTGGGTATGAGTGATGGTCTGCTCCTCGAGGCACATACACAGGTGCCTGAGAACTATCGCGTCTACTACAATGGTTGGGATCGCTGGTCTGTACTGCCCAAGACTCCAGCTGTAGGCATACATCACCCGATGGGAGATGCTAAGAAGATCTCTATCGCAGATGGCCCTATCACAATAGGTCAGTGGGATACAGGCGATGGCGAAGCTGGAGCTGAGAAGGCTCACTTTGTATTTCAGTATACAAAGGGCGCTACCGAGGGTGGCTCCTCTGGCTCTTCACTCTTTAGTGCCGAGCACCTAGTCGTTGGTACGCTCACGGGTGGTCGTACAGAGGGGGATGACTTCTACGGACGTCTCAAGTTCCACTGGGATCACTTTAAGAAGAATGATACGATCGACTGTATGGACATCTACCTTGATCCTAAGGAAGGTGGTACAGCTCGTCGTCTAGAGGGTACGTGGCGCAACGGTCTAAAGCCTCTACAGCCTGTGTCCGACTTCAAGATACAGGTGACCAATACGGAGGCTCATCTCTCTTGGGCAGCTATCGACAAGAACACGATCCCTGCTGAATGGAAGGTCTTCTACCGCATCTATCGCAATGGAGCCTTTGTCACAGAGATTACAGACAATAAGTATACCGAGTCACGTGAGGTAGCTCTAGGAGACAAGGCTCGTGAGGGTTCTGTCGTCTATGGTGTACAGGTACGCTACGACTATGGTGGCAAGACGCTACCCGATGATGGACATAATGAGGGTGCTGCCTATACCTCAGGCGAGTCTGATCTCATCGAGCAGGGCGCTTTCTGGGGCAATGCCGTACACACGATGCCTGCTACCGCCAAGGCTAGTAGCAATGGTGTCCTCGTCACTTGGCACGATCCCGCTAACCTACAGGAGGTCTCACTCTTTGGTTATCCCGATCCTGACAAGATGGAGTTTATCCCTTACAAGCACCCTAAGGCTGAGCTCAAAGGTCGCTACACTACGCCAAACCGCTACAACCTGACGGTACGTATCGCTAGTGATCGCTTTGTCGGTGAGCCTTCTCCTACGCTCTATGCTGTACGTCTCGTACCTGACTCGCTGATCAATGTCCCTGATACTAAGGATGCTCAGCGCTACACGATCATCGTGCGCAATGGTACTGAGCGTAATGACAAGGTGGGTGGCATCGCTGGTATCACGTATGAGCAGATGTTCAACGTGCCACAAGACTGGAAGCCCGGTGAGTGGGTTACGGTAGTCCTAGACAAGCCCTTTAGGATCAATCCTATGAATGATCTCTTCATCGGCTATGGTATCACCAACAATGACAACGCTGCAGGTGTCGTCTGTGTCAAGAATACCAACGACGCTTTACGTCCTTACGTAGATGCCTTCCTACTCTCTGGTCAACGGGCTATACCATACCCCGAGAGCAAGTACAAGGGCTCCACAGTACCTGAGGAGTATCACGCTATGCGCTTCGTCTTCGCTCCCTCTGAGAACGTAGAGAAGCACAGCGACTTCACCTGCTTTGCCAAGGGTAAGGTCCCCGTACCATTCCCCAAGGTCAAGAGCTATAAGCTCCTCAAGAATGGTAAGGTCATTGCTGAGGGTATCACCGCCAATGAGTATCAAGATGCTACGGGCAATACGACTGACAGCTACACCGTAGAGATCGTTTACGAAGATGGTGGCGCTTATGCACCTGTAGGAGTCAGTGAGGTAGAGCGTAGTCTCGAGCCAGTCGCTTATCCTACGCAGCTCGACGCTACGGCACAGCTATACGTAGAGAACAGTGCTGAGGTGCTGACGCTCCGCGTGCTAACCGTCGATGGTACTAACGTGATGCAGATCGATCAGCCAGGACGCGTTGTAGATCTCTCTACACTACCTGCAGGTCGCTACGTTGTCGTAATGCAGACAGCAGCAGGTACCTTCACACAGTACATCACCAAGTAAAGTCACTTCACGAGACCTTAGCATCGTAAGAGATATGGTCTCATCAAGGGGCTAGTGCACCCAAACAGACTAGGCGCGCACAGCTCATCATCTATAGATAGGAGCGTGGTAAGGAGAGAGATCCTTATCACGCTCCTGCGTTATATAGCAATACGAGTAGCGATGCAATGGTTGTATCAAAGCGAGACGATTGTGTCAAAGGTTACAGCATCGTGATTTTAACGGGGGATGGACGCCCTCTCGTTAGAGCGTTCCGTGCGTTCCTACGGCAGGTTACTCGTCTCATCGGGCTAGCCGATGTACGATCTTCACGTAGCGATTTCGTATCTTTGTGGCATCTATCAATTTATATGCGCGATGCCTAAGAGACTTACCTCCACCCTTTATCGGTCAGCAGTGCTGTTGCTGATGCTTTTCTTCTTTAGCCAGTGCGGTTCACGTAAGGCTACACCACGGCGACCACATATCGAGCTACCCGAGTGCAGCATCAGTGATGTCGCTTACTCGGTACCTCAGCTACCTGGAGCAGAGATGCGTGCTGTATGGCTCACCACGATCTTTGGTCTAGACTGGCCGAAGGTCTCTGCAGATACTTATCCAGGTATGGTGCGGCAGCAGGAGTCGCTCGACAAGATGCTAGATGCCTTTGTGCAGGCAGGGATCAATACGGTCTTCCTACAGGTACGTCTGCGTGGTGATCTGCTCTATCCGAGCAGTCTCGAGTCACTCTCTCCTACGGTCAGCAAGACTGGTGCGCTGCCCAGTGGCTACGACCCCCTCCAGTACGCTATCGATGCGTGTCATAGTCGTGGTATGAGCGTACATGCCTGGATGGTAGTCTATCCACTAGGTACTAATGATCATGTGCGCTCGCTGGCTAAGCAGGGTAAGGGCTTCTACGCAGCGCATCCTGAGATGTGTATCCGACAGGGCAATGCTTGGTTTATGGATCCCGCACAGCCTGCTGTACGTACGCATATGGCTCAGCTGGTACGAGATCTAGTCACCCGCTACGATGTCGATGGCGTACACCTAGACTATATCCGCTATCCCGATGGGCCGAACAAGTTTGACGACCTCAAGAGCTACCAGCGTATGAACCCCCAGCGACTCCCACGTATGGAGTGGCGTGAGGCTAATGTGACAGCTATGATCGACACGCTGCACCGCACGCTGCAAGAGGTAGCACCCGAGGTGGCACTCTCTACAGCATGCATCGGCAAGTATGAGCAGTTGCCGAAGCCTGCCCCTGGAGGTTACTTCTGCAAGAATGACGTCTCGCAAGATCCGCTCGTATGGTTTCAGCGAGGCATCGTCGACTTCATCGTGCCGATGATTTATTACAAGGATGGGCACTTCAACTACTACATAGCGGACTGGGCTAAGCGCATCGCACCCCACGGACCCATCATAGCTGGACTAGGTGTCTATCGGCTTTATGACAATTCGAGGTGGAAGCTACAAGACGTCTATAATCAGCTCGACACGGTGGCGCATTATGGTCTCCCAGGGGTGAGTTACTACCGAGCTGAGCAGTTCTTGCAGATGTACGATCAGCTACCAGCAGAGCGTCAGGATCAGCTCCTCTTGCCGACACGTCGTCCCGCCTTCGGGGCCGAGCCTCGCATCCCCTTTGGTCTGGCAAAGGTTGAGGAGATCATAGATCAAGGTGAGAGACTGACTATCTCGTGGGGCTATGACCTCCAGGAGCCGACGGGACACACTTTCAATCTCTACTATCGTCTCTACGGATCGCATCTAGACTGTCCACTCGTACTACTAGGACAAAGCCTCGCAGGACGCTCGGCGACCATCTCGCGAGACTTCCTACCCGAGGATGTCTTGGTCGAATTCTTTATCGAGCCGACCGCCTTCAGCGGACATACAGGCCAGCTCTCTGCGGGTGCACTCTACTACAACTCCCATGAGTTGAAGAAGTAGTATGTGGGGACTCTACCTGCATATCCCGTTTTGTCCTACACGGTGCATCTATTGCGACTTCTACTCGCAGAGCGACTTGTCGCTACAGAGCGCCTTCGTAGAGGCTCTCTGCCGTGAACTAACGATCTACCACGACCGTGAGCAATGGGCTACAGCTCCTCGTACCATCTATCTGGGCGGAGGTACACCTAGTAGCCTCCCGCTACCGCTCCTAGAGCGACTGATGCAGCATATCCGCTCGCTCTGGACACTCGATAAGGCGATCGAGATAACCATCGAGGCAAACCCCGAGGATGTATCGCCCGAGTGGGCTAGGGGAGTGGCGCAGCTAGGCTTCAACCGCATCAGCCTAGGCGTGCAGAGCTGGAGCGATGAGACGCTGCGCTTCTTACATCGTCGACACTCAGCTGCACAAGCCGAGCTGGCGATCAGCTATATACGAGATGCGGGCATTAGCAATGTGAGCATCGATCTGATCTTCGCATTACCTAAGGGTTATGAGCAGCATTGGAGTGAGAGCTTGGCATATGCGTTGACACTCCCCGTGACTCACCTCTCTGCCTATGGCTTGACTTACGAGCGTGGCACACGGCTGGATCGTATGCGGGAGCGCGGAGTGGTGACCCCCTCGAGCGAAGAGACCTATGTGGCACAGTACTATGCGCTGGTCGCAGCCTGTCGGGAGGCAGGCTTTACGCATTACGAATTGTCCAACTGGGCGCTCCCTGGCTTTGCCTCTCAGCACAACAGCGCTTACTGGGACGGTACGCCCTACCTAGGTCTAGGGCCTAGCGCACATAGCTATATGGCGGGGCATCGCTGGTGGCACCTCGCCGACATACACCTATACATAGAGCGACTGCAGCAGGACACACTCCCGATTGCTGATGAGGAGTGGCTCTCACCGACCGAGCTATACGAGGAGTGCGTTATGCTGGGACTGCGTACTTGTCGTGGCATAGACCTACGCCAGCCCGTGCTGCGAGAAGCCCCGCTTATGGAGCGTGCCACCCCGTGGATCGAGCAGGGACTCCTCACGTACACTGCCGATGATCATCTGCGACTCACCCACGAAGGCCTTATCTGGTGTGACCGCATCTGTGCGGCACTCTGCTAGCGCACTTTCGCTCTGGTTCTGAGGTGTCGTGTGGCTAAAGTGGGGGAGTAGGGGAGCCGTGTGAGAGACTCTTTTTACCTAGGTTAAGGTATTGACAGGCGCAGAGATAGCGTCTACCTTTGCAGATAGAAATACCAACATAATGTTTCAAAGCAAATGAAGAATACCGGACTATACTTCGGCTCCTCTACGGGCCATGTCGAGGGCATCGCAGATCGAGTTGCCCAGCTACTAGGAATTGATGCAGCTGACGTGCACAACGTAGCAGATGCTACGCCAGAGTCTGCTCTAGCGTATGACCTCCTCATCCTCGGCTCCTCCACTTGGGGCTACGGCGACCTGCAGGACGACTGGGAGGGGTTCCTCCCCAAGCTTGCTAAGCTAGATCTCTCGGGCAAGCAGTTTGCCCTCTTCGGCTGTGGTGACTCAAGTAGCTATCCAGACACATTCTGTGATGCTATGGCAGAGATTGCAGAGCAAGTCACAGCTGCTGGCGCCACCCTCATCGGGCAGATCCCCGCAGAGGGTTACAGCTACGAAGCTACACGCTGTGAGGTGGACGGTCAGCTCGTCGGCTGCTGTCTGGACGAAGACAACGAGAGCGACGAGACGGACGATCGTCTCGATACGTGGGTACAAGCTATCCAAAAGGCATAACGCGTATCTGCGAGGCTTACTTCATAAACCTTTTTTCTGTTAGTTAAGTGTGTATGTCGACCGAGTGGGTGATGCTGAGTGATAAGGTTTACGAGTTTCAGAAAGGGATACGTCCTTTATTTCTCTGTACCGTAAGCAGAGAGGTAGCACCTCTCCTGATGAGACGCTTGGAGCGTGCTGGCATAGCTTACCATCTAGAGGAGATCTCTAGTGTGTCACCGCGTGTCAATCTTTTCTTTGGTAAGGAGCTATGTATCGCCATTATCTCTGAGATGGTGAGAGGACGATCCTTGACCACGCTCTCTCCTGAGGAAGACTTTATCCTCGGCACCCTACTCGGCTACGACACTTGTCAGCAGTGTGAACGCTATCAGCGACGTAAGCAAAGTGCTAGACGGGTGGTCGCCAGCTAACACGACTAGGTGTCACATAGTTAGATCGTTGGGTGGCTACTCGTCTCGTTGTTGTGCAATAAGACGAGTGCAGGTGACGGAGGAAGCGACCG
>OHNO01000371.1_pt1 | contig 25533 bp, 20 predicted proteins | sample 1569521 | NCBI WGS metagenome assembly OHNO01 (sample SAMEA3879604, study PRJEB24766) | human gut metagenome | biome: human-associated habitat; feature: feces | place: USA | collected 1985/1987
GAGATAACGATGGGAGGCATTGTGACTTCTGTGCGTCGGGGAATCAGTAAAAATGGTAATCCTTATGGCATTGCGAAGATTGAAGACTATTCCGGTTCGGCTGAATTTCCGTTCTTTGGTAATGACTGGGTAACCTATCAGGGATATTTGGGTGAACGTACCTTCCTTTTCATTAAGGCTCGTTGCCAACCTAAACAGTGGAAGCAGGATGAGTTGGAAGTTAAGATTACTTCTATGGAATTGCTTCCGGATGTGAAAGAGAAACTGATTTCGAAAATTACTATCCTGATACCGCTTTCAGTGTTGAACCAGGCTCTGGTTACGGAGCTTGCAGCACTAATGAAAGGGAATCCGGGTACAACGGAACTCTATTTTAAAGTGAGTGATCCTGATAGTAAGACGGTAGTGGACATGATTTCCCGACCTGTGAAACTTTCGGTAGGGCGTGAGTTAATCTCTTATTTAAATGATCGTCCCGAACTGGAATTCCGGATAAATTAGTTATCTTTGCTTCCGTAAATAATTTGACAGTAATCATTAAACATTAAATAATTAATCATTAACGCAATGGCTTTAGAAATTACAGACAGCAACTATAAGGAAATCCTTGCAGAAGGTAAACCTGTAGTGATTGACTTTTGGGCCCCGTGGTGTGGTCCTTGTAAAATGGTAGGTCCTATCATTGAAGAATTGGCAGAAACGTACGAAGGACAGGTTCTCATCGGTAAGTGCGATGTAGACGAAAATGGCGATGTAGCTGCTGAATACGGTATTCGTAACATCCCTACTGTACTATTCTTCAAAAACGGTGAGTTGGTTGACAAACAGGTAGGTTCTGCTTCCAAATCAGCTTTTGATGATAAGATAAAAAAAATGCTCCTCTAAGGAGCATAATATAAATAAGGTATTAACCCTTAAAAAACTAACTATTATGGGACTGGAAGACGATTTCTTTAAGGATGATCTCGATGACGAAAAAACCATCGAATACATCAAGAATTATTTGCCGCAAGAGTTAAAAGAGAAGTTCTCTGATGACGAATTCTATTATTTCCTCGATTTGATTGACGAGTATTATTCTGAAAGCGGCATTCTGGATGTAGAGCCGGACGAAGAAGGATGTGTCGAAGTGGATCTGGGGCAAATCGTGGATTACATTATCAAGGAAGCCCACAAAGACGAGATGGGTGACTATGATCCGGAAGAAATCCTGTTCGTGGTTCAAGGTGAACTGGAATATACGGAGTCATTGGATGATGATGAAGAATAGAAAGGTTCAGTTAAGTAAAAAAGGAGTCCGGACAGTTTGTTCGGACTTTTTTTGTGGAATAATTCCACACTTGTAGAGTAGGTTCCACACTTTTCATTATTCTTGTCTAGCCGTTTAATGCGTTGGCTATGAATTATAAAGGTACGCCCATCGAACTTTGGCACGCCAGTTGTGTTTTTTATTTATAGGGTTTTTAACATTAACATAAACAGAGAGCTTATGAAATCGTTTTTTAAGAAGAGAGAAATCAGAATAACGAAAAGACAGGCAGTGATTGCCGCAATAGCTATAGTGGTGTTGGCAGCAATTTATTGGTTCGTTACCCACCGGCCGGCACCTGTACCGGATCTTCCGGTGGTAGCTGTGGAACCGGTGATACAGGATGACGTGGAAATTTATGGTGAATATGTAGGACGTGTCCGTGCCCAGCAGTTCGTAGAAGTCCGCGCCCGTGTAGAAGGGTATCTGGAAAATATGCTTTTTGAAGAGGGTACCTATGTGACGAAGAATCAGGTATTGTTTGTAATCAACCGTGACCAGTATGCCGCGAAGGCAGACAAGGCGCGTGCACAATTAAAAAAGGATGAGGCGCAGGTACGCAAGGCGCAGAACGACCTGGAGCGTATCCGTCCTTTATATGAGCAGAATGCTGCCAGTAGGTTGGATTTGGATAATGCAGTGGCTGCCTATGAAACGGCTGAAGCAAGTGTTGCTATGAGCCAAGCTGATCTGGATCAGGCCGAGTTGGAATTAGGATATACCATTGTCCGCTCACCTCTTGCAGGGCATATCAGTGAACGATATGTAGACCTTGGTACACTGGTAGGTACGGGTGGTAAGTCATTGCTTGCTACCATTGTGAAGAGTGATACAGTACTGGTAGACTTCAGTATGACGGCATTGGATTACCTGAAAACCAAAGAGCGCAATGTGAATCTGGGGCAGAAAGATTCTACCCGTTCCTGGCAGCCGAATATTTCTATAACACTGGCAGATAACACTGTTTATCCTTTCAAAGGGTTGGTTGACTTTGCCGAGCCGCAGGTTGACCCGCGTACCGGTACTTTCTCTGTTCGTGCCGAAATGCCCAATCCGAAACATGTATTACTTCCGGGACAGTTCACTAAAGTGAAGCTCTTGCTGGATGTACGAGAGAATGCGACAGTAGTTCCCCTGAAATCCGTTATCATTGAGAAAGGTGGTGCTTACGTGTTTGTAATGCGCCGTGATTCTACTGTAGAACGTCGTTTTATAGAACTAGGACCTGAATTCCAGAACCAGGTGGTAGTGGAGAGAGGACTGGTGCCGGGTGAGACAATAGTAGTGGAAGGATACCACAAACTAAGCCCGGGTATAAAAGTTAAGGTTAATAATGCCCTGTTGAAGAAAGAAGACGAAGATCAAAGTCAGACACCGGATTCGGCTAAGACTGAAAAGTAATTGACGAACATAAAACAGACGCATATGAAAGTAAGTTTCTTTATAGACAGACCGGTATTCTCGGCTGTCATCTCCATACTGATTGTCATTGTAGGTATCATCGGATTGACGATGCTCCCCATTGACCAATATCCGCAGATTACGCCACCGGTGGTGAAGATTAGCGCTTCGTATCCCGGTGCCAGCGCACTGACAGTATCACAGGCGGTAGCTACACCTATCGAACAAGAATTGAATGGAACACCGGGAATGCTCTACATGGAGTCCAACAGTTCCAATTCCGGTGGTTTTTCCGCTACAGTGACATTTGATATTTCTGCCGACCCCGATTTGGCGGCAGTAGAAATACAGAACCGTTTGAAACTGGCCGAGTCCCGTCTTCCGGCAGAAGTGGTACAGAACGGTATATCCGTAGAAAAACAGGCAGCCAGCCAGTTAATGACTATCTGTCTGATGTCTTCCGACCCGAAGTTTGATGAAATCTATCTGAGTAACTTCGCTACACTGAACGTACTCGATTTGCTTCGTCGTATTCCAGGTGTAGGACGTGTTTCCAATATCGGTAGCCGTTACTATGCCATGCAGATTTGGGTGCAACCGGACAAACTGGCAAATTTCGGATTGACTGTAGCCGATTTGCAGAATGCTTTGAAAGATCAGAACCGCGAATCCGCAGCCGGTGTGTTGGGCCAACAGCCGGTACAAGGATTGGATATTACCATTCCCATTACGACTCAGGGGCGTCTTTCTACTGTAGGGCAGTTTGAAGAAATCGTGGTTCGTGCGAATGCGGATGGTTCCATTGTCCGTTTGCGCGACGTGGCACGCATCTCGCTGGAGGCATCTTCATACAATACGGAGAGTAGCATCAACGGTGAAAATGCAGCGGTGCTGGGCATTTATATGCTTCCGGGCGCCAATGCCATGGAAGTGGCGGAGAATGTGAAGAAGGCAATGAATGAAATCAGTAGTAATTTTCCTGACGGATTGAGCTACGAGATTCCGTTTGATATGACGACATACATTTCGGAGTCTATTCACGAAGTATATAAGACTTTGTTTGAAGCGTTGATACTGGTAATTATTGTGGTATTTCTGTCACTGCAAAGCTGGCGTGCTACACTTATTTCGATTGTGGCAGTACCTATCTCCCTGATTGGTACGTTCGGTTTCATGCTGATATTCGGTTTTTCGCTCAATATCCTTACATTGCTTGGATTGGTACTTGCCATCGGTATTGTGGTGGACGATGCTATTGTGGTTGTGGAGAATGTAGAGCGCATTATGCACGAAGAGAAATTGCCACCTTACGAAGCTACGAAAAAAGCGATGGAGGGATTGACGGGAGCGATTATTGCGACGTCTCTGGTATTGGCGGCTGTGTTTGTACCGGTTAGTTTCCTGGGTGGTATCACAGGGCAGCTTTATCGTCAATTCACGGTGACAATTGTGGTTTCCGTATTACTTTCTACGGTGGTTGCATTGACTTTGAGCCCGGTGATGTGTTCGTTGATATTGAAACCGGAGTCGCATAAGCGAAAGAATATCGTATTCCGTTATATCAACTATGCGCTGAATATGGGCAATCGTAAATATGTCCGCCAGATTTCACGTGTGATAGGGAATCCTCGCAGAGTACTGGCTGCATTTGGTGTGGTACTGGTAGCCATCTTACTGATAAACCGCCTGATACCGACCAGTTTCTTGCCCGTGGAAGATCAGGGTTACTTCAAAGTGGAACTGGAATTGCCCGAAGGTGCGACACTGGAGCGTACACGTACCGTGTCAGAGCGTGCAGTGGAGTATCTGATGTTGAACCCGGCTGTAGAGTATGTGCAGAGCGTAGTGGGTAGCAGCCCTCGTGTAGGCAGCAGCCAGGCACGTAGCGAACTGACGGTTATTATGAAGCCGTGGGGCGCGCGTGACGGACAAACCATTGACGAGGTGATGGCGCAAGTGAAAAAGGATTTGCAGGAATATCCCGAGTGTAAAGTCTATCTTTCCACGCCACCGGTTATTCCGGGATTGGGAAGTTCGGGTGGTTTCGAAATGCAGCTTGAAGCACGTGGAGATGCCACATTCGATAATCTGGTGCAAGCTACGGATACACTGATGTATTATGCATCGCAGCGTAAGGAACTATCCGGACTGTCATCATCTTTACAGGCGGATATTCCGCAACTCTATTTCGATGTAGACCGGGATAAGGTAAAACTGGCGGGAGTGCCGTTGGCAGATGTCTTTTCGACCATGAAGGCTTATACCGGTTCGGTATATGTGAACGACTTCAATATGTTCAATCGTATCTATCGTGTATACATTCAGGCTGAAGCGCCTTATCGGGAACACAAAGAAAATATCAACCTGTTTTTTGTACGTGGGGCGGATAATGTAATGATACCGTTGACTTCTCTCGGAACCACTTCATATACCACGGGACCGGGTAGCATCAAACGTTTCAATATGTTCAACAGTGCCGTAATTCGTGGCGGAGCAGCGGATGGTTACAGTTCCGGTCAGGCCATGGAAATCATTGAGCAGATAGCCCGCGAACACTTGCCGGAAAATATAGGTGTGGAATGGAGTGGACTTTCTTATCAGGAGAAACAGGCCGGAGGACAGACAGCAATGGTATTGGCATTGGTATTCCTGTTCGTATTCCTCTTCCTGGCAGCACTTTACGAAAGCTGGACAGTGCCCATTGCGGTGTTGCTTTCATTGCCTATTGCCGCGTTGGGAGCCTACCTCGGAGTGTGGTTGTGTGGATTGGAGAACGATGTCTATTTCCAGATCGGATTGGTAATGCTGGTCGGTCTGGCGGCGAAGAACGCGATTCTTATTGTAGAATTCGCCAAAGAACAAGTAGACCGTGGAGCGAATGTGGTTAAGGCGGCCTTACATGCATCGCAGTTGCGTTTCCGTCCTATCCTGATGACGTCATTGGCATTTATTCTCGGTATGTTGCCGATGGTTATTGCCAGCGGACCGGGTTCGGCAAGCCGTCAGGCCATTGGTACCGGTGTATTCTTTGGAATGATTCTGGCTGTGACATTAGGCATTCTTTTGGTACCGTTCTTCTTTGTACTGATTTATAAGGCGAAGGCAAAAGCGAAGAGTACGAATATTAAGAAAGTTACGAAGCGATTTAAACGATAAGTTATGAAAAGAAAATATACAATATATTACATGATGGCGTTGGTGCTATTGTTCAGTTCATGCCAGTTGGGCAAACATTATGTACGTCCGGAATTGAATCTGCCGCAACAACTTGACTCAACGGAACAGGACACGCTCTCTATTGCTGACCGGCAATGGTGGGAACTCTACACCGATACTACGTTGCAAGCGCTCATAGAGCGGACACTCGAATATAATAAGGATATGAAGATAGCCGCTGCGAGGGTGAAGGAGCTGGCGGCAATGAAACGCATAGATTTTGCTAATCTTTTCCCGCAGGTTAGTGGTAAGTTGTATGCGGACAAGGAAGCGGAGAACTATGGCGGAGACAATTATGATTCGGACCGTAGCTATGAAGCAAAGGCAATCGTTTCATGGGAAGTGGACCTTTGGGGAAACTTGCGTTGGGCGAAAGATAAGAGTATGGCGGATTTTCTGGGTTCAATAGAGGCGCAACGGGCACTGAAAATGAGCCTGGTGGCGGAAGTGGCTCAGGCATACTTTGAACTGGTGGCTTTGGATAATGAACTGGCTATTGTCCGTCAGACACTGAATGCCCGTAAAGAAGGCGTGCGGTTGGCAAAGCTTCGTTTTGAAGGCGGACTTACCTCGGAAACCTCTTATCAACAGGCACAGGTGGAATTTGCACGTACTGCAACGCTGGTTCCGGATCTGGAGCGAAAGATTTCCATTAAAGAGAATGACATTGCTTTTCTGGCAGGTGAATATCCGCGGAAGATAGAACGTTCGGTGTTGCCCGAAGAGGTGAAATTGCCGGAAAATCTTCCTGTAGGACTTCCGTCTACATTGCTGGAACGCCGTCCGGATGTACGCCAGGCGGAACAGAAATTGATTGCGGCAAATGCGACAGTAGGCCTTGCGTATACTAATATGTTTCCTCGTCTGGCTCTGACGGCACATTATGGTTTGGAGAGTGCGGAATTCTCTGATTTCCTGAAATCACCCTATCATTTCCTGAGCGGTTCCTTGCTGACGCCGTTGTTTGCGATGGGTAAGAACCGGGCGATGCTGAAAGCTAAGAAAGCTGCGTACGAACAGGAGGTTTACTCTTACGAGAAATCAGTGCTGACGGCTTTCAAGGATGCGCGGAATGCAATTGTAGATTTCAATAAGATAAAAGATATTTATGAGTCGCGCCTGCAACTGGAACAAGCCGCGCAAACCAATGTGGAGCTGGCCCAGTTACAGTATATCAATGGCGTAATCGGATATCTGGACGTGCTGGATGCACAACGTGGATATTTTGATGCACAGATAGGTTTAAGCAATGCGATACGGGATAAGCAGATCACACTGGTGCGACTGTATAAAGCACTCGGTGGGGGATGGCAGTAGAAGGGTTAAACCTCCGGTGTATTCAGGAAGAAGAATACAGACATCCCGATAAGAATGATTCCCAGTACGCCATAGAATAACCGGGCACGTTTTCTTCCCACACTTTTTACAGCGAATTGTGTATTTCGGGCAGTGAAGAACCACTCCCAGTCAAATATTGCTGCCAGTAATGAAATAATGCCGGCTACTGCAAAGATGCCTTGTACGATGTATTGACTCATAAGATATTAACCTAAGTTTTCCATTGTCAACTTGCGTGAACCATCTTCCAGTTCTTCGATGGTTACTTTCACTGTATTGCCCGGCAACAGTTCTTCTACCAGCTCCGGCCATTCAATGAAACAGAGTGCCCCACTGTAGAAATAATCCTCATAACCCATATCATATACTTCTTCCAGCTTCTTGATCCGGTAGAAGTCGAAATGATAGATCAATTCTCCTGCTATGTCCGAACGATACTCATTGATAACGGCAAAGGTAGGTGATGTAACGACATCTTCAACGCCCAACTCCTGGCAAAGTGCCTTGATAAAAGTAGTTTTACCAGCTCCCATTTTTCCATAGAGAGCGAAAACGGTATTGTCACCCATAGCGGCGATGAACTCGCGGGCGGCTTCATGGATATGGTCCAGAGATTGAATTTTAATTTCCATACTATATTTAATTATGATTTTACTTTCAGTTTCGTCCACTTAATGTGATAAGTGGGATAATCATCTCTTCCATCGAAATGCCTCCATGCTGGAAGGTATCGGTGTAATAGCTGACGTAATGGTTGTAATTATTGGGATAGGCAAAGAAATCCCGGCCTGTAGCGAAGATATAGCGTGTACTCACGTTGGGTGAGGGGAGGTGTATTTCAGCAGGACGGGTGATTTCAAACACCTGTTTGGGGTTGTATGCCATGTTGCGTGACAGTTTGTATCGCAGGTTGGCATTGATTTCTTTACTGTTGCTTTGCACTTTTATCGGGTTATCTACGCGAATGCTGCCGTGATCGGTGGTGATGATAACCCGGTACTGACGACTGGCAAGCGCTTTCAGCAAGTCGCTCAGTGGTGAATGGCGAAACCAGGAAAGGGTGATACTACGGTAGGCTGCCTCGGTAGAGACGAGTTCACGTATCATTTTGCTTTCCGTTCGGCTGTGGCTCAACATGTCGATAAAATTGAATACGGCAACATTGAGGTCATTCTGCGCCAGGGCGGGAAGTTGTGCCAGCAGACGTTCCGCGCCGGAAGCATCATTAATTTTATGGTAAGAGAAGGTGTCACTGCGGCGATAGCGCTCTATAATGGTACGTATCAGTGGGGCTTCATTCAGGTTTTTGTTTTCTTCTTCGTCCTCATCTATCCATAATTCGGGAAAAAGCTTGACTATCTGGTCAGGCATCAGTCCGGAAAAGATGGCATTGCGGGCATATTGCGTGGCGGTGGGCAGAATGCTGAAATAGAGTTGTTCTTCAATGTTGAATAAGCCAGATAGCTCATTGGCAAGAACGCGCCATTGGTCGTACCGGAAATTATCAAGTACAATAAAGAAAATTTTTTCACCTTTGTCCAGCAGAGGGAAAAGGATGCGTTTGAAAAGATCCGGGCTCATCAGAGGGCGGTCGGTGTTTTCCGAAGAGGGCTTGCGTGTGTTAGTTGCCCCTTTTTCGTCTGATACCCAGTTGGCATAGTTTTTCTTTATGAATTTGGCAAAGGCAGAATTGGCCTCTGCTTTCTGCATGGCAAGCATCTCGTTCATAGGGCTGTCTGTAGCTTCCAATTCCAGTTCCCAATATACTAGGCGACGATACAATTCCATCCAGTCGGTTGCCGTCAGCGAGTCATTTATTTGCATGCCTATCTTACCGAAATCTTGTTGATAACCGGTTTGTGCGGCTTCGTTGACTATATTCCGACGATGCAGATTCTTCTTTAGCGATAACAATATTTGGTTAGGATTGACGGGCTTGATCAGGTAATCCGCAATCTTTTGTCCGATAGCCATGTCCATGATGTTTTCTTCTTCACTCTTGGTGATCATGACGACGGGGACAGTTGGGCAGATTTCTTTTATTAATGCCAGAGTTTGCAGACCGCTCAGTCCGGGCATGTTTTCGTCCAGAAAGATGAGGTCGTAGGTTGTAGTGCGGCAGCGGTCAAGTGCATCCTGTCCGTTGGTTACGGTATCTACTTCGTAGCCTTTGCCTTCCAGAAACAGGATGTGCGGTCGCAACAAACTGATTTCATCGTCCACCCAAAGTAATCTGTCTTTCTTCATATCTGTTAGTTATTTCAATCCCCAAAGATAACACCATTTTCCGGGTCGTCCTCTTCCGTAGGCAGATTTTCTTCTCTCTGCCATTCTTCTTCCTCTGTCGGCAGGTTCAGCAGAGGTTCATCCAGTGTATAGCCTTTTAGTTCCGGTTCTGGTATGGAAGAGAAGTGTGTATGGTAGAAGGCATCATAATCATCGAAGCTATATTGTTTGATTAATTGCGCATAGTTGGCCTCCGAGATGAGTATGGCGCGCATACCACTGAGCCGTGCCGCCATTTCGGGATTTGCATAAAGTCGACGGAAATATTGCTGTGTTTCATCGTAATTGTTGAACGGACGAATTTGCAACATACCGATACCCCGTTCGTGAGCAAATGCAAGGTCGAAGTTCTTAACCAGGAAAGTGGAGAAATTATAGCGTGCCACTTCAAACAGAAGCATATTCTCGTTTACTTTTCCTTCTTCATAAGCAAGGATAAAGAGGAACGGTACATTGCGCTCTGTGCTGAAAGCACTGTCTGGTGGAAGAATGGCGGCACTGCTCAAACTGTCGCCCAGCAGATTGCCTGCTTCGGCCAGTTCGGCATTTCGGCGTTGCCAGATAGAACCGAATGTATGGCTGTCACGGGCCAGCAGACGCCCTTCTTGTACGCCTTTCAGTATATGGGCGGCCAGATCAGTGATTTCGTTCTGCGGATATTGCTGTACAAGTTCTTTCAGAGTGGCGAGGAACCTTTCTGTTTCTCCTCCCTGCAGTCGGGTGACGGCTTCGAGGAACATAAACTTCGGGCGGTGTTGCCCTAATGGATATATTTCGGAAGAAAGATGTTCGGCAGCCCGCACAGTGGCTGTGTCGCCCATCTGGAAATGCTCATAAGCGCGGACATAGAGTGAATCTTCACGTTGCTTACCATGTACGGCATTCTCTGCGAAATCCGGGTCAGCCAGTGTCTTGGCATAACGGCTTTTGGGGAACCGGGCGATAAGTTCGGCTTTATATTTTTCGGCGGAACTGCCTTTTTTCTCATAATATTCTATAGCCAATTCCGTCAGGAATAACTGATAATAGGCTTCATCAGCTTGCGCGAAGTCCGGGAACTGCCGGATGAGCCTTTCGAACATGGCTTCTGCCCGTCGGAAATCGTGCATACGATCCTTGAAAACTATTCCGGCACCGTATAAGGCTTCCGATAGCAATGCGTTGGATGCCTGCATGGCCTCTTCTGTCAATGGTATCTGTGCCAGATAGTATTCCGGACGATGCGTGTCATTGGCGATACTGTCGGCAGTTCCCTCTTTAGGACCTTCTTTGGGGGAGACGGAACTTTCTGCGGTTTCATCTTCTTGACTGTTCCGGATACTGTCTTTCTGGGCAATATCTTCCGGTTCACTGTAATCTATCTCTTCAAAATCGTCGAGTGCAACCACGGTTTTGTTTTTCCTTCGCCAGTTGTCTTCCAGTTTTCTGCGTCCCCACAAACGTTGGAACTCTGCTTTTCCCTGTTCCACTAATTGCGGATTATAAAAATACCAATCCAGTTTTCCGCCTATTGCCGGCTGGGTGGTTTGTGGAGTAGTGGTATTCCCTTGCCCTGGTTTGCTGATAATCGAAGTTGCAGGTAACTGACTTTCCGCTTCTTCCCGCATCTGCAGACGGTTTGTTTCCCGCTCTGCTTCTTCGGCCGCCTTACGTTCTGCTTCTTCCCGGGCGATGACCTGTGCAATGATGTTTTCTATGACGGCCATTCGTTCCGCCTCCGGCATCCCGGCAAGGTGCTGCAAACTATCCTGTAACTGTATGGTATTGGTATGAGGTACCAGTTCGTCCAGTATTTCCGAACGGGTGGTAATGTCGGCATATTCCCGGTGTGTCTTATCTATCAACCCTATTGCCTCTGCGTATGCTTTCTGTGCTTCGGCATAGCGTGCCTGCTGCCAGTACAAGTTTCCCAATGTCAGTTGAAGAATTCCTTTTTCCACACCATTACGGGTGCTCTTTTCTATTCCTTTGTGATATGCGGAAAGAGCCTGCGCCGTGTCTTTCCCGACCAGGTAAACATTACCCAATGCATAGTAAATCTGATCCAGATATTCTTCGTTTTTCTCGTCTTTGCTCAGCCGCAGTAGCTTTCCTGTTATCTTACGGCTATTGGCGGTGGGCATCACTTCCGTCTGGCGGATACGGGCACTCAATGCCAGTTCGTACGGAGGGTTGAGACGAATTACTTTGCTGTATGATTGATAAGCTTGTTCCGGTTGTTGCAATAGCTGGTAAGTCTGCCCCAGGAGATAATAGCATCGCGCTTTTTGCTGCTTGTTCTTCTCGTTTTTGGCTGTCTTTTCCAGATGGGGGATGGCTTCTTTGTATCGCTGACTGCCCAACAGGTAGTTTCCTGTTGCCGAAGCATAAGGGACTGCCAGTGATAACGGCAGACTATCATTATTTACCCGGTTCAGAGCGTCTTCCGCATCGTATTGCCAGCCCAGAGCTGAGTAGCAGCGGGATAGCCAGATCAGAGCTTCGGAAGTGATGCTCGTCTGTCCGTCATAGAGGCGCACGATATAAGAAAAGGTTGAGGCAGCTTCCGGAAAATCTCCTTTCTGATATTGTGCTTTTCCCAATAGCAGCCATGCACGATGTATGAAAGGATTGAATTCCCGACGCGCCAGCCATTTTTTGTATTCGTCCGTGTATGCCCGTCCTGGTTTACGTATGGGGCGTCGCTTGATAGAATGCTGGCGAATGGCTTTTTGCGCTTTTTCAATGGCTCGCTCATAGTCGGAAGTACCGATACCTGTAGTTTCTTTGTTGCCGATGGGATAGAGGGGGAGCATTTCCATGTAGTTATCCTTATTCCCTTGTTGCTGTGCTTGCAATCCGGCTTTATAAGCTTCGTTTCCGTTGAAGTAGACGTTGTAACGGGTGGTTAGGGCATGATAGAAGCGTGTGCCGGCTGTATTCTTTCGAGTAGAACATCCGGCAACGAGCATCAAAGTGACTAAGATGCCAGTGAGGAGGATTGCTTTGCGTTTCAACTATGCCAGTAAGTTTTACGGGTTCTGCGTTTTCTGCCGTAAAGATAAATAAAAACTCTTTCCCAGCTTACATACTACATATATAATGATGGAAAAGAAGATGATAGCCGCGCCTGAAGGAACGTTGAGATAATAGGATATCATCAATCCGCCTAGGCAACTGAGATAACCGATGCCGATGGATAGCCAGATAATGCGGTGGAAACGATGCGTGAACAAATTCGCAGTCATTTGCGGGATTGTAAGCAGGGAGATAACCAGCACAATCCCCACCATGCGCAGACATGCTACAATGGTCAGTGCAATGAACATCATCAGCACATATTCGAATATTTGTACGGGAATGCCTTGTGAACGTGCAAATTCCCGGTCGAAAGCAACATAAATAATCGGACGCAGGTATAGGATAAAGAAAATAGCCAGTATCACTGCAAGTCCTGCAAGCAAGGCGATGTCTCCGAATGTAATCGTCAGTATATTACCGAACAGATAAGCTGACAAATCGGGTGCGAACCCGGGTGAAAGGAAGGTGAACATGATACCCAATGCCATCCCCAGCGTCCAGAATACCGCGATAGCTGAGTCCTCACGCATATCATTGCGTTTGCTAAGCCACTCCACACCAAAAGCCGACAGTACCGCAAACACTCCGGCTGCCAAAATGGGAGAAATTCCTGTATATAATCCCAGACCGATTCCTCCGAAAGAGGCATGTGTCAGTCCGCCACTAATGAACACCAGTCGCCTCGTTACGATATACGTACCGATAAGTCCGCAAACAATGCTTGCCAGTAAACTGCCGATGAGGGCATGTTGGAAGAAGGTATATTGTAGTAGATCCACTTTAAAGTCTCCTCTCTCCTATGATCAGGAATACTTCATCTTTGATATTGTTCGGCAGAGCTATTCCACGTAGTTGCAAACTGCGTACCCATCCGGCAACATCGGTGTCCTGCATCGTATAGAATATGTCTCTGAATTCATCTTCCTGTTCAGGAGTGTAATCTTCGGGGGCAGTGCCGATGTATTTGTCCAGTTCTTCATCATCGTAGTACTCTATCTTTTTGCTGACGGCAGCTAACAGACTGTCCCGTTCGCATATTTCGTGCTGTCCGCAGCATTCTGCATCGACCTCTTTCACTTCGGGCATGGCATCCAGTTCTCCGCGTTCTATTTTCTTTTGCAAGCGTAGGTTACGGATGTATCCTGCCAAAAGGGCGATACAGACAAGTACAATAAGACTTATAATTAATATCCACATAGTTTTTTAATTAAGAATGAAGAATTAAGAATGAAGAATTACTTGGTGGTATGCTTACGTAGCGCAGCCAAATTCTTCATTCTTTATTTTTCATTTAAATTGTTCTTCATTTAATTATCTCAATTCCGAACCCTGCCTGTTTCAAATCCTCCCAATATCCCGGATAAGACTTGGAAACCACTTGTGGGTCAGCAATCTGTATGGATAGCATCCGCAGGATGGCGGGTGCAAATGCCATTGCCATCCGGTGGTCTTCATAAGTCGCAATAACGGGATTGGATTCCGGTTCGCAGCGCTCACCGTTCCAGATTAATACACTGTCCTGTTCCGATTTTACCACATATCCCAGTTTATGCAATTCCGTGATAAGAGCCTGAATGCGGTCGGTTTCCTTTATCTTCAAACTCTGCAATCCGGTAAATCGGAAAGGTATGTTCATTAAACAACAAGTCACAACGAAAGTTTGTGCCAAGTCGGGTATATCCACTAAATCTTCCTTTAAACAGGCAACGGGAGTTCCCATCTTAGTTAGTACCACTCCTTGGTCGGTATATGTGGTGTGTACACCGAGTTTGGCAAATATTTCAGCTCCCCGGCTGTCACCCTGATAACTGCGTGGGAAAAGTCCCAGCAGTTCTACTTCTGTTTTTGCAGGTTCTTCTTTGCTGTCCTGGCTCAAGGCAACCATTTGATACCAGTAGGAAGCACCGCTCCAGTCACTTTCTACTGTGAAAGGTATGTCTCTGTACTTTCCCGGACGGACGGTGATACTACTTTCAGAACTCCAGGCAGCGTCTGCACCGAATTCTTTCATCAATTGCAGAGTCAGATTGATATAAGGACGTGAAATGATTTCTCCTGTCAAGTTCAGCCTTAATCCGTTTTTCAGGATAGGGCCGATCATCAGTAAAGCGGATATGTATTGTGAACTTACATTTCCGGCAAGGCTGATTTCTTCGCCTGTCAATATTGTACCTGTGATACGTAGGGGAGGGAAACCTTCGTTTCCGGCATATTCTATTTGTGCTCCCAACTCGCGCAAGGCGTCCACCAGGATACGTATGGGGCGTTGTTGCATCCGTTCGGTACCGGTAATGATGCGTGTATCCGGTGTTACACTGAGGTAAGCCGTGAGAAAACGCATGGCGGTTCCGGCGGCAAGAATGTCAATATGTCCGGGATTCCCGTCCAGTGCTTTTATCATGACACGGGTGTCATCGCAATCGCTCAAATTACTTGGCGCGATATGCCCTTGGGCTAAAGCGTGTAATATCAAAGCCCGGTTACTGATACTTTTGGAAGCCGGGAGCTGGATAGTGGTATGCAAAGTGGCTGGTGCCGAAAGTTTATAGCGCATAGTTGTATTCCTTCTTAAACGTAATAGCTGGTTTACAGGCTACAAAAGTACGATAAATATCTGAATAAAGAAACTTGAGTTACATGACTTCTATCCAAACTGTGCACAGATACGGAGATGGCATGGAGTCGCTCTGAAACGAATTCCGCCAACGAGTTATTTAAGAGGTGTGTAGAGCGCAAGTAATATATGTATACGAATATCACTTTTGCGTAAGGAAGCTTTCTCTCAGATTATCAGAAACTTACAAAGTGTTAATTTCTAGTCGACAAGAAGTTAATTTTCTGTTGACAAACTCCCAACTTCCTGTCGACAAACTCTTAACTTCCTGTAAATGGGAAAATAGTATTTTTTTCAGTTTCCTTACACTCCGAATATTAGGATTACAAATCCGATTGAACGGTGGTTATAACACAAATTCCTGATAGTTCTTTTTGTTTATTACTAAAATTCTTTGGCTTGGTTACGATTATAAGATTGCTTCATTCGCTCGCTGATTAAATAGTTTTCCCATAGTGCGTCTACATCTTGGCGTACAGATAGAGAGGTGAAATTTCCGATGATTGCATTGCGAATGCCGGAACAGCTTCAGCACTGTTGGGTGCTGTTTGCTTTTCGTTCGGCGGCATTGTCTCTCCCCTGGTAGGCATTGGAAATATCCTGGTTTCTACAGGGGGTATATTTGTTATCTGCTCTCTCTGTTCCCTTTCCTGTATTTTGTTGGCTTTAGGCAGAAGGCGTACGAAGCTTTACTTCGCATTCAGTACATCCCAGAAGCGTTGAGGCAGGTAAATGTTAGGCACAACCGCAGCCTCTTTAAATAAAGGAGCAATCTCTTTCGGGGCGAATCCGGCAATGCCGCACCCTATCTCTGTAACGAGGAAAGTATATTGTGAATGCTCTTTGGCAAAGCGGATAAACTCATCTACATAAGGTCTGATGGCTTCCGGCCCACCATGCATGGTCGGAATGCCATAGGTCTGTCCTTGTAATCCGGTTCCTTGTCCCCAGATGGCTCCCCATTTTTTCCATGCCAGATAAGCGGCTCCGCCACCATGCGCGCCTTCCAGGTTGCTGCCAAAAACGAATATCTCGTCCGGGTGTAGTTCTGTGATACGATTAGAGGTAATTCTTGTTTTCATACTTTTGTGATTAGGTCATAATTAGTTTTTTCTTCTTTTCTTCATTTTTAAACTCTTGCTTTTCAGCAAAAGTAACCTTTAGGTAACTATCTTACCGATTCGTAACTTCTTGTTTATAAGTAAAATAGTATATAGCTTTGCATCGTCGGAAAGTTACTGACTGCATTTGCGAAGTTAGTGAAAAAACTGATGAATGCAACTATTTTATAAACAAATTAAAAGCAAAAAAACAATGAAAGAACTTGCAGTAAAGAATTACAGGACCGCAGAAGGTCAGAAAATTAGCCAGGATGGTAATGAATTTACAGTGAAACCGATTGTTGAGCAAGCGGATGTGGACCAATGCCGTGTGAACTTTGTAGAAGTAGAACCGGGTAATTTTGCCTATGGATATCATTATCATGAAACGGACGAAGAGGTGTTCTATATCATCAGTGGTACAGGAATTGTTCGCACAGCGAATGGGGATGTGACGGTGAAGGCCGGTGATGCAATAACTTTCCCTACAGGTCCTGAAGGTGCGCATGTCATTCGTAACGGTTCGGATACGGAAAAGCTGGTTTATATTGACTTCGATACGAATAATCTTCCGGAGATTGTACATTTTCCCGATACAGATCAGGTAATGGCTTACGGGAAGTTCTCTAATGGGGTTTATGATAAGAAGTAATGGAGTTCTCCTACCTTCACCTCCGGAAGATAAAGAAATTTGTATACTATGGGACTCTTCTGTTTTTTATTGTAACTTTGCATAATGCATAACTCTAATATTTAAGTTACGAGTTACGAGCTACCAGTAACGAGTTACTGCGCTGTACTCATGAGCGAATAATAATTCGACCGGCTATCACGTCGAAAGTCACTTGTCACTTGTAGCTCGTTACTTATACGATTGAGGTTATAATATTAAAGAAATAGGAAATATGGAAATAGATTTAACGACTCCGGCTCTGTTGTTTTCGGCAATTTCATTGATTATGTTGGCTTATACCAACCGTTTTATGTCGTATGCCCAGTTGGTACGTACTTTGAAGGAACAATACCGGGAAAATCATTCGTCGGTAACTGCGGCACAGATTGCCAATCTTCGTAAACGTCTGTATCTGACGCGTGCTATGCAGGTGACAGGGACAGGCAGCTTATTGTTGTGTGTCGTAAGCATGTTCTTTATTTATATACAACTTTATCTTGTATCCATCTATATCTTTGGACTGGCAATGGTGTTGCTGATTATCTCTCTGGCTATCTCTGTGTACGAGATTTATATTTCGGTGAAGGCTTTAGAGATACATCTGAATGATATGAATGAATAACCGGATAGAATGAGTAATCTTGTCCCCATATTAGGAGTGAACAGGCACCGCCTGCTGATTGACGGTGAGGGAGTGACTACATTGGTGGCTTTTCATGGTTGTCCTTTGCGTTGCAAGTATTGTCTGAACCCTCAGTCTCTATCTGATGATTTTGATTTCCCGCTTTATTCCTGCGAACAACTGTATGAGAGGGTGAAAGTAGATGAACTTTACTTTCTTGCAACTCGTGGTGGTATCACCTTTGGTGGTGGTGAACCTTGTCTGCGAAGTGAATTTATCAGCCGTTTCCGGGAACTTTGTGGGAAGGAGTGGAGGATTACAGTAGAAACGTCTTTAAATGTACCCCGGAAGCATCTGGAGATTCTATTGCCTGTGGTAGATGACTATATCGTAGATATCAAGGATACGAATGATGAGATCTATCAAAACTACACAGGCAGAAGCAATCATCAGGTGCTCGGAAACCTGCGTTGGCTTATAGAGTACGGAAAAGCTGAACAGATCACAGTCCGTATCCCCCTTATTCCGCAATATAATAAGGAGGAGGATACTACGCATAGCATAGATTTGCTAAGATTTATGGGACTGAGTCATTTTGATGTATTTACGTACCGAACTTAAAAATTACTTCTTATCAGGTTCCGTCCAACGGTCATAATGTATATTCTCCGGTTTCCATTTATCTTTCGGAAGTGGGTTCTCTGCCGGATAACCGATAGGGATTACATTCAGAGGAACAATCTGTTCGGGTAATTGGAGTATTTTCTGTACTTCTTTTACCCGTTCGTCTATGGGATAAACGCCTGTCCAGACAGCTCCTAATCCTAAAGCTTGTGCAGCCAGCAACAAGTTCTCACTGGCGGCGGAGGCGTCCTGTACCCAGTACTCTATACCCGCACCACTGATAGCTTTGATTAAATCTCCGCATACGGCAATAGCCAACGGAGCGTCTTTTACCATCTTGGCGTAAGGAAGAGTAGAACCCAGTTCATTCATCGTTTCTTTGTTTCTGATGACAATGAAAGCCCAAGGTTGCCTGTTGGTTGCTGTAGGAGCTGCCATGGCAGCCCTTAACAATTGCTCTATTTTTTCATCTTCTACTTCTTTAGGCTGATAAGAGCGAATACTGGTTCTTGCATGTATGTTGTCAAGAACCGAAAGTTTATTATCCTGTTTCACGGTAGGTTCCTCCATCTTATTAAGTTGATTGGGTTTTGGTTGGATAGATAATGCAGTTACTACTATAACCAAAGCTAGATTGAAAGTGTTCAGCGCATAGTGCATTGTTTGCTCTTTGGGCCTTTTAGAAAGATATGAGATGATTAGGGTACATAATGCGATACCTGCCAGTAATCCCAGGAAAAGTATCCAGTCGAAACTGAAAGCACTTGCCGGTTTGTCTGCCGAATGCTCCTTTGCATACTCCATGGCCTTATGTACGGACTGGATAATAGCTACGGAAGACTCTGTGGCTCCGGATATTCCATCCACTTCTTTATGGATTGCTTCCTCCGGTGAAAGATTGTTCCACTGTTGTAACAGACCGCTGTTCCGTACTTTGGCAAAGTAGCTGGGTGTTTCGGAGTTTTCCAGAGCTACTACTTTTAGAATACGGTTATCTTTTATATAGATTTCCAGAGGTATATTTCCACCATAGCCGTTAATATCTTTTGTTAGTTGCCGGGTAGATATTATCTGTACTCCGTCATCTGTATGTCGTAGTATCCCGGAAGTTCCTGTTTGGCTTTCTGTTGTATTTTCGTTTTCAGAAAGAATGTTCCCAAACTTGTTTCCCTTGCAGATGGTGACTGCCAGAACCAGGAAGAAACAGGTTATCAGGCTAATGATGATTTGGGCTTTTAATGTTTTCATATTTAGCTGCTATTTATAGTGTATGCAAATTTAGGGGATTTTTGCTGAAAATAGCAAGTACTTATTAAAAAGTAACCTTCCGTCATTTAAACCATAGTTGCAATAATCTGAATAAACAGTATGAGGAATACCATTGCAATAGGATAAACCGTAGCATAAGCCACACTCGGAATGTTGCTGTCAGTCATAGAATCAGCCGCTGCAAGTCCCGGAGTACTAGTCATACCACCAGTGATGGTTCCCAACAAGTCGAGTATGTTGATTTTGAAAACAAACAGTCCGACGAACATCGCTACTAACATAGGTACCAGCGTAATAGCAGCACCTACTCCGAATAGCAACCAGCCGCTTTCCTGGAAAGTCGCTACAAGATTGGTGCCTGCCGAGGTGCCGACTTCGGCTAGGAATAACAACAAGCCTAACTGGCGTAATAACTGATTAGCAGGTCCGGACATAGACCATAGAATAGGACCTGTCTTACCAATTGCACTTAAAAACAAAGCCACAATCAGAATACCGCCCGTCAATCCCGGGGAGAAAGATAAACCACCGGGGAAAGTTATATTCAGCTTACCGAACAATACCCCTAAAACAATACCCATTGCGATAGGGAAGAAGTCTGTGTCTGATAACTTTTTAGCATTGTTTCCCAGCAAGCGAGCCAATCCTTTGAGTCCTTCTTTTTCACCTACCACCATTAGTTTATCACCAAATTTTAAAGTCAGATCCGGCGATGGAGACAGGTCGATACCGCTTCGGCGAACACGTGTGACAGTACATCCGAAGTTCTTCATCAGGTTCAGATCCCCCAATTGTTTATTGATCATATCCTTTTTGGTCAGCAATAAGGATTCGATCTCTTGCGTGTCTACTAAAGGCAATTCGCCCTCTTCGCGTTCTCCGACTAAAACTGAAAGCTGGTTCAGAGCTTCTTCACTGCCCACTGCCTGTATATAATCATTTTCATGGAGCACCGTTTGTGCTGTGGGGATGGAAATGATTTCATCATGTTTATGGCGTGAAATAACAGCTCCTGTCATGGCTCGTGCGTTGATTTGCATCAGGCTGCGGTTGAATACGGCAGGATTTGTAACACGATAGATACAGGTTGTCAGTTCGGGAAATTGGCCGCGACGTTCTTTTTCCAGTCGGCGGGCCTCCTTGTCCAGATCGATACGCATGATACGGGGGAGCAGTTTTACAAACAGGATGACACCAATAACTCCAAACGGATAAGCGATACCATAGGAAATGGATGCCAACGGAGAATTTGTACTGTCGATGGCTACGGCAAGTCCCGGTGTACTGGTCAGCGCACCGGCTATTAAACCTACCACACTAGGCGTATCGATGTCGAATAGGTATTTGAGCCCGACAGCTGTAAGAGAAGCCGAGCAGATAATCAGCATGGTAATGATGATCAGGGTCTTTCCTTTGCTTCGGAACGAGTCGAAGAAACCGGGACCGGCCTGGATACCGATAGTAAAGATGAAAAGTACCAATCCGAAGTTTCCTAATTCTTTAGGAATGACTACACCGAAGTGTCCGAAGAGAAGAGCAATGAAAATAACTGCGGAAACATCCAGTGATAAACCTTTGATTTTGATTTTTCCCAGCATGAAACCCAATGCGACAATGAGGAAGAGGGCGAAATAGGAGGAATTAAGTAGGTCAGCAAACATGAATTTAGATTATTTGTTGATTTTGCCGCAAAGGTACGGAAAAAGGAGCCAAATTCATAGTCTGGCTCCTTAATAATCACTATCTAATGTAGTTGTTTCAATAATTCCTCTACCGCTACTTTCAGCTGAGTATCTTCGCCTTTTATAATTGTTTCGGGTGAGTTGGCTATTTTGATATCCGGTTCCAACTGAGTATTCTCCAGATAACTGCCATCAGGCAGGCGGTAACCAATCACAGGAATACCGAATACCAAGGTAGGATCTTGCAGGCGTTCCCATGATACACTGGTCATAGTGCCCGGGACAGGCATACCTACCAGCTTGCCCAGTTTCTGATGACTGTATACCCACGGTGTGCCGTGTGCATTGGAATAATTGGCTTCGCACGTCAGCATGATGGAAGGCTTGTTCCAGCGGCGGCTCGGCATATCGCAGGCTTCACGACCGCGAACCACTTGTGTGAAATATTTCTTACCACTGAACAGTATTTCTATATCTTCGTGCAGACGACCGCCTCCGTTGAAACGTGTGTCGATGACAATACCTTCGCAGTTATTGTATTTTCCCAAAATGTCCGAGTAGATGGAGCGGAAACTGTCATCACCCATAGACTTGATGTGCACGTAGCCCAGTTTGCCGTTCGACCATTTTTCAACGTCTGCCGCACGTTGTTTTACCCAGCGCTCGTAGAGCAATGCGCTGAGTTCACTGTCCTTGATGGGGATTACTACTTCTTCCCAACGCTCTTTCGTTTTAGGATTATAGAGTGAAACAAGAGTTTTCTTTTTTACTTTGTCATTGAGAAGCACGTAATAATCGGTTTCGGGAGTAATCTCTTTGCCGTCAATCTTTTCAATGACAACGCCGGCTTTCACCTTTGTGGTAGCCTTGTCGAACGGGCCTTTTTCTATCACTTCGGCAATGAGCATTCCTTTATCCTGATAGTTCCAGTCGAAAAGTAGCCCCAGGCTGGCTGTAGGCTCGCTTTGACCGTCCGGATAGAAACGGCCTCCGGTATGAGAGACATTCAATTCGCCCAGCCATTCACTTAAAAGCTCGGAGAAGTCATAATTGTTATTGATGTGCGGCAGAAACTTACGATAGGCTGCCGTCATGGCATCCCAATTGACTCCGTGCATATTGGTATTGTAGAAACGCTTTTGCTGTTGCTTGTATACATGGTCAAACATATACTCGCGTTCGGCCGCCAGATCCAGTTTTACCTGAGCAAGATATTTAATGGGCTTCAGGTCATCGGAAGCTATGTTCATCTTCTGCATATTCTTACCGTTCAGAATGAAGAGGTTTTTTCCTTCTTTATCCATTTCCAGGGAAGTCCACCCGGCATCTACTTTGTGGAGTAGCTTGGTTTCCTTCTTGCGCAGATCCATCTTCCATAAGTTACGTCCACCTTCGGTACTTGCCAGGTAATAGAGGGTTTTGCCATCTTTGGAGATGAGGGTACTTCCCATATTAGACGAGTTTGGTGTCAGACGCACGATGCGGTCTTCTATGTTTTTCAACTCTACCACGACATTTTTTACCTTACTGCTATCTTTTTCCGCTATTTTCTTCCGGTCGGCGTTTGCTTCTTTATACAGTTCGTAATCCTCTTTGCTCAGACGGAATTTATCGTATGCATCTTGATTCAGGAATACTAGCATGGCATCGTCCAGAGAACCCCATGAAGCATGCGCACGCATACCGTAGCGTTCGGTGATGAAAAGAATGGCGTTACCGTCGAGCACGAAGCTGGGCGAACCGCTTGTGTATCCGCTATTAGTCAGATTGACAATCTCGCCATTGCCTTGTGCGCTGACCAGACCTATATCCGAGTATGGATCGTGCTTGTTTCCGATAAATTCCAGTGTAAACCATTTGCCGTCCGGAGACCATGCATAGTCAAATCCTCCGCCTGTACTGTACCAGGTAGAGCCATCGGTGATCCGGCGTACTTTCTTGGTTTCCAGGTTGAGCACCATCAGGCGGTTACGGCCTTCAATGAAAGCTAACTCCTTACCGTCGGGTGAGAATTGCGGATGTGAACGTTCTACGGTGGTAGAGGGTAATAGTACCTCTTCCTTTATTAAAGTTGCGTTCGGGAAATTCGGATCTTCTTCCCGAACTATCTTAGCCAGATAAATCTGCCAGTTGCCACTACGTTCACTGGCGTAGGCCAGCGTCCGGTTGTCCGGAGCAAATGAGAGACCATTTTCTTCTGCTGCCGTATGTGTGATCTGTTTGGTCGTGGCATAGTCCGCAGATGTGACGAATACTTCACCACGTACAGTGAAAGCAATCTGTTTGCCATCCGGCGAAACTGTAGCGGAGGTTGCTTTATCCGGATATTTCAGATAGGCTATTTGCGGCTGGTCGTCGCGAATGATTTCCACATTTATCTTCCGGGGATTCGTCCCTTCCTGCTGGGTATAAATCTCACCGTCGTATCCATAACACAAAGTGCCATTATTGCTCATTGAAAGGAAACGTACAGGGTGAGTTTTAAAACTGGTGATTGCTTTTACAGATTGCGGTTGTGAAAGCGGGAAAGAATATACATTGAATGAGCTGCCATTGCGTTCGCTCAGGAAGTACACGGTTTGTCCGTCCGGTGATAATACCGGATTGCGGTCTTCACCTCCGCGCTGGGTGAGGTTAGTGTGTGTGCCTGTCCGGACATCGTACATCCACACGTCGCGGGTGATGGAAGAAGTATGATGTTTTCTCCATTCGTTTTCACCTCCTTTGCGGTCCTGATAGAAAAAGCGTTTACCGGATTTATCGAAACATACAGCTTCGGCAGGGGTGGCCAGAATTTGTTCCGTGCGTCCGCCTGCTGAGGGAACTTTGTAGAGTTCAGTCATTGAAGCGGCGGGAAAGAGGGCGCTACTTGCGGGGTCCTGAATGGATGCCGCGAATAGGACATATTTGCCGTCCGGAGTAAAAGTGGAGGGGATTTCATTGGTTGAATGAGTAGTCAGCCGCCGGGCTGTTCCACCATTTGCGGACATCACAAAGACGTCGAAATTTCCATTCCTGTCACTGGCAAAGGCTATCTGTTTGCCATCCGGTGACCATACTGGGGTACATTCGTAAGAGTCTTGTGTAGTAAGCTGTGTAGCTGTTCCGCCCGTGGCTGGTACTTTGTAGATGTCCCCTTTATAGCAAAATACAATTTCTGTTCCGTCGGGTGAGATTTGTACATCACGCATCCAAAGGGGAGTTATCGCATAACTGGTTATTGCCGTGAAACTAAAGGCAATGTAAGCAAGAATTTTCTTCATAAGTATATTTAATGCGTTTTTATGCAAATATAGGTAATTAGTCTGTAAATATGAAAAAGCATGGTCTGATATTCATATTTTTTCCTTGCTTTTGTTATATTTGCGAATATAATATTCTGTATTTACTCCTTATTTAATAAAGAAACGACATGGAAATCAACTCTCTTGGTAAAACGAATTTCGACGCACTATTTAGAGCTTTTGATCAGGCTTTTGCCGATTATGAAGTGCAACAAAACAAAGTGCAGTTCAATGCTCTGTTGAAGCGTCGTGGTTTTGATCCATCTCTTTCCTTTGCCGCTTTCGAGGGAGATGAGATTGTATCTTTCACTTGCAATGGGATCGGAGATTTCTTCGGAATACCGACGGCTTATGATACGGGAACGGGGACGCTTAAGGATTACAGAGGACAAGGGCTGGCTACCCGTATTTTTGAGCATGCTATTCCATACCTGAAAGCGGCGGGTATTTGCCAGTATTTGCTGGAAGTGTTACAGCATAACACAGGAGCAGTTTCTGTTTACCGGAAACTTGGCTTTGAAGTTACTCGCGAGTTCAATTACTTCAGGCAGGAGAATGTAGAGATAAGGAATGATTTGAAAATCATTAACCGTCCTTACTCCGTTCAACCTGTTGATGTACGGCAATATGATTCAATCTCCGGTTTCTGGGACTTCAAACCTTCCTGGCAGAATAGTCTTGAATCCATTGCGAGGTCACCCGAAGATTTTATCAGTTTGGGAGTATTTGCTGATGATAGTCTCGTCGGATATTGTGTGTTTGAACCGGCATCAGGTGATATTGCCCAATTAGCGGTTGATAAACGGTATAGAAGAAAAGGAGTTGCTTCCTTGTTGCTTCAACGGATGCTGGAGTCAAATAGATGTGAATCTGTTAAAGTTATAAATACGGATATTTCGTGTACTTCGATTACCGGCTTTCTGAAAGCGAAGAATATAGAGGTGAGAGGGAGGCAGTTTGAAATGATCAGAAAGCTATAATTATGGATAGGAATGCTCAGTGATTAGGATACAGCGGTTTACATCAATGGGGAATTTCATAAAATTACGGTTGAC